>Ga0115008_10001817_pt1 | contig 17553 bp, 14 predicted proteins | sample FraStrMetagenome_FD_87164 | JGI IMG/M metagenome (GOLD analysis project Ga0115008, IMG submission 87164) | Marine eukaryotic phytoplankton communities from Arctic Ocean - Fram Strait ARC3M Metagenome | ecosystem: Environmental > Aquatic > Marine > Oceanic | place: Fram Strait | collected...
AAGTTAGATTAATGAATCCTTCAGATAATCAAGGCGGCGCAGATTATGTAAGTGCAAGTAACTATTCACAAACAGGTACTGCTACGCAAATTACACTTTCTAATACAGACACTAACACAAGTGCTGCATTTGTAGGTATGGCAATTTATATTCTTACTGGATTAGGCGCAGGACAATATGGATACATTCATACATACAACTCGGGCACTAAAATTGCTACTATTAAGAAAATGAGCGACGGTACAGATGGATGGGATCATTTAACTGGCGAAGCAATATCTGCAACGTTAGACGATAGTACAGCATACTTGATTGAGCCAAGACTAACATTTAATACTCCGCCTAGTGGACTATATGCAGATACTGCAAAAGCTAGAGCAAGAGTTGAAGGCGGAAAAATAGCAGAAATTAGAATAACTGATCCAGGATCAGGATATACAAGTTTACCTACATTAACTATTACAGATCCTAGTAATACTGTTGAAGCTCCTACTTTAGTTAGATATGGAGACGGCGTATTAGCACAACCAACATGGACTAACAGAGGTTCAGGTTACTCGCTTGCTAGTGCAGTTCCGACAGGTGATGGATATGCAAATCAATATCAAATAGGTTCATACATGCAAGTAGAAGGGTTAACATCAGTACCTCTTGCAGGATCAAATGTAGAAATTGCAGGAATATCAAATGTTTATTATAAACTAGTTACTGTAAGAAACTTGTTAGGTACTGGACCTTATAGTGCTTTACTACAACTAAGTCCAGAAGTTGGTATTACAGATTCTCCAGAACATGCTGAAGGTATATCAATACGCTATCGTTATAGTCAGTGTCGTTTAACAGGTCACGATTTCCTAGACATTGGTACTGGTAACTTTGCAGATACTAACTATCCAGGCATTCCTAATAATGCACCAATACCAGCAAATGAAACTTATGAGCGCGGCGGAGGCAGAGTATTCTACACAAGTACTGACCAAGATGGTAACTTTAGAGTTGGTGAGTTGTTTAGTGTAGAACAATCGACAGGTATTGCAACGTTAGATGCAGATGCATTTAACATTAGCGGATTGCAAGAACTACAGCTAGGTTCAGTATCACTCGGCGGCACTAGTGCGCTAATTACTGAATTTTCAGCAGATGGAACGTTTGCTTCAGATTCGGATAACATACTTCCGACGCAAAGAGCAATTAAAACTTACATCACATCACAAATTGGTGGCGGAGCAGCAACACTTAATGTAAATAGTATTACTGCTGGTCAGGTGAAAATAATAGGTACAGAAATTACTACTCCTACAGGCGTAACAATTGATGTAACTGCACCAATGAACTTTACTGTGGGTGTTAATGGATACCCGCAAGCATGGAACTATTTCTTATCATAATGGAGAACAAATAAAATGGCAACAGGAATATTAGGCAGTGCTGATTTATCAGCAGGCGCAAACGCAACATTGTATACGTGTCCAGCAGACACATTTACAATTGCAACAGTCAGTGTAGTAAATAGAGGCACAACAGCAATTCACGTGAGATTATCAGTGTGCGCTAATAGCACTCCTGCTAATGATGAATATCTTGAATACGAAGCGACAATTTTACCTAGCAACGTTCTTGAAAGAACAGGAATTGCAATGCAAGCTGGTAAATTATTAGTTGTTAGATCCAGTTCTACCAATGTTAACGCAGTAGCGATGGGCATTGAGACTAGTGCAGTTTAAACAATGATAAATAACAATAAGTATTTAGGAGAATAACTAATGGGAAGAAGGTTAAATAACAGCACAGGTGGTTTGCCTGCATCTCGGAAACTTACAGCCGGCGGTACAGAAACATTTATACAAGCAGGACAAGTTGTTCAACTTGCAGGAACAGGACCATATACTGTAATATTACCAAATCCAGCTCCTTATGCTGGAGTTAACACATACTACTTTAACAATTCCGGTGGTAGTGTCACATTACAAACACCATCTGGTGTGTTCAACGGACCCGGTGGCAACGGCACTAGTAGTACAATTATCGAAGATGGATTTACATTAGCAGTACAATCAGATGGTTCTAATTTCTACACCCAATGGGAAAATATGCCTGATAAGACAGGATCAGATGGCGCTGTTTTAACATCAAGCGGCATAGCTGGCGGATTGTATTGGGGATCGACAGCATTAACAGGCTCAGAAAGCTTAGGAACATTTAACAAGAATTCAACACTAAATCTTGATTTAATTGCAGAAGGTTTAGTTGCTACATCACTTCCAGATCCAGTTACGTTTTCAGCAGTAGAAACTCTTCCATTAAGCTTATCATTAAGTACCAGCGGTGTTATTAGTGGATCACTTAGTTCTGCGACACAGAGTTCATATACATTAAAAATTGAAGCTCAACAAGGCACAGTTATTAAACGTTTTAATATGGAGTTAGGTGTATCACTTACCAACGCAGTACCTTCTTGGTCTACAGGATCAAATCTTGGTTCAACTACTATCAGTGCAGGTTCTAGTCTTAGTAAAACTGTATCAGCAACTGTCGGCACAGGCAGTATTACTTATGCACTTGTCTCTGGACAGTTTCCAGCAGGAACTACATTAAACACAAGTAATGGTGTTATTAGTGGTACTTCAACAGATAATGTTGGCAGTTACACATATAACTTTACTATAAGTGCTACAGCAAACGGATTTACTGTTACTAGAGCGTTTACTTGGAGTCAAACAATTCAACCTCCAGTAGGTCAACAGCTATATTATGGTACAACAAATACATCAGGCGGACAGTCAGCTTATACATGGGTTGCACCGGGCGGCGTAACAACTGTTAGTGTTGCAGCAATTGGCGCAGGCGGAGGCGGCTATTATGGCTGGGCAGTATGTGGCGGCGCAGGCGGCGCACTAACATGGGCTAATGGTATTCCAGTAACCCCGGGTAGTTCTTATACTATTCAAGCAGGACGAGGCGGATGCTGGAGTCAAAGTGGCGGCGGCTGTAGTTGTTTCCCAAATATTATGTCAGCAAACGGCGGACGTTGCGGATGTTGCCCAGGCTGTTGTTATATTAATACTGGAGCAATTAGCGGAAATGCTGGCGGCGCCAGCGGCACTCCTGCATATCCAAGTACAGCAGGTGGCGGCGGAGCAGGCGGCGGATACGCCGGCAATCAATGTCGTTATTCAAATTCAGGATACAGTGGATGCCACGGTGGCGGCGGCAACGCAGCAGCAGTTCACAGTTCAACATATGGAACAGGTGGCGGCGGCGGAACAGGCATTAATGGTCAAGGCAACAACGGAACTTGCGGCAATGCTGGCTACTCGCACCAAACTGGATCAGGCGGTAGAGATGGATCAGGCGGAACATGCGGCAAGCCGGGCGAACCGTGGTCAAACGGCCAAGGTAATGGACATGCATGCGGCGGGTGCTTTGGAGGCGGCGGCGGCGGCGGCGGCACATCACACGGCGGTGGCTGGGGAGGTCCGGGCGCAGTTAGAATTATTTGGGGCACAGGAAGAGCATATCCTAGCACCAATACTGGCGATCAATAATCATTAATAGGAAAAATAATAATGGCATTTTTTATAAAAATAGATGAAAATGGTGATCCAGTAGATGGAATCATTACACACGAAAATATGGAGTATGTACTAGAAACTAGAGACATCACAGATGAGATGTTAGCAGCAAATGGCTTTGCAGAAATACTTCATGCTAACCAACCTGAGCCAAGTACAATAGGTCAGCATCAAGAGTTCTATGAAGGAGCTATTGAGAAAAATGAAGACGGCACCGTAGAACAGCGGTGGGTTATTACTGAAATTTCAAAAGCAGAAAAGTACAGACGTTGGGTAGATGGTCCTCGACAATTTAAATTCCTAATGTCTGACTGGACACAGTTAGCTGATGCACCTTTAACTACTGCTGAAATCGCCGACTGGGCAACTTATAGAGCAGCACTAAGAGCTATCACAGACACAATTGATTGGCCTAATTTAACAGAACCAGCAGATATTGTTTGGCCAGACGCGCCTGGTCCGCTTACTGCACTTGAAGCACCTAAGTGGTTAGATGTACCTGATCCGCCAACTGACTTTGGCGACTTTAGAGACGAAGGCGACGACTACGTAAGCCCAGAGTAAAAAGAAAAAGCCTGCGTTAAGCGGGCTTTTTTATATTTCCTTTTAATACCCAATTTACTGTTATTCGTCTCGGACTAGTTATAGTCGGGAAAGCGCCGTGTAATATATCACTTTTAAAAAATAACATTTTATTTTCTTTATGATAAAATGTATCATCACCAATTTGGGTGCCGCCGTCACTTTCATTAACATAATATAGTAAACTATAATAACCGTCTTCTTGTATATCTGTATGCATACTTGGACATTGTCCCTTTGCATACAAGTTTGTCATACATCGTTGTACACGTTCAAACTCAAACCAATCTTTATTTAGATTTATCCAATAGTCTAATACATAAATTAAACTATTAGCTTCATCCCAATTTTCGTATTGTGCAAGATAGTTATAATGATTCTTACAAAATGCAGCTTTTGATAAATCTTCGCTATTAGTGCTAGGAAAATACCAACTTACAGCTGGATCTTCGAGTTGATTTTTTACAGTGTTATGTAACCATTCTGGAACACAATTATTATATTCTTTAATCATGATGTTAACCTAATATTTCCCGATATTGATATTCTGTAATCATCAGATGTATAAAACGGGTTAACACTATGATTTAATTTAGAAGGAAACATAGCAATAGTTCCTTCGTGGTCTTTGTCAACATTAACCATATAATGTTGATGTTGTCCTACTAAGTTTGAGTAATGGAATGAAAACTTTGATGTTCTATTTGCATTTCCACTTACTGGCGGAAAGTATGCTTCTTCGTCTTCGAGATTATAAGGAATTTTAATCCATATAACAAAACTCATAATGCCAGTATGCTCGTGCGGCGGATTAAATTCGTGCTTTTTTTGTATGTTGGCCCACAAGTCGGTCAACTTTAATTGCTTTGGCCGATCGTTTTCGTAGTTGTCGTCACTATCATTAAACCAATTATATTGCTTATTATATGCATTAGCTAGGTATAATACAAACGGCTCAACAGTATTAATACAGTTATTTAGATCGTATTCGTGTTGCATATGGCCTAATAGATTTTGATTATATGCAGAATGCGAATTAAAATTACTTGATATAATTTTTTCTACTTCGTCAGTTAAAATATTTAACATTTCTGTAGGAAGTTTTGTTGATAAGATTCCTATATTAGGAAGCTCTGAAAATTGTAAATTAAGTTCTTCTGACATTAATGCACTTTTCCTTTCATGATCCAATTAACACTAATGCGCCTAGGAACTGTACTAGATATAGGACTATGATTCAATCTGCAATCGAATAGTAATGCAGAGTTTTCTTTATGAATAAATTCGTTATCTTCAAACTTTGTTCCACCGTCAGCATCATTAACGTAGTATAATAAACTATAGTAACCTTCCTCAAACATATCTTGATGCCATCCTGTATTTTGACTAGGCGTATAAAAATTAATCATACATCTATGTAAGTGATCTAATTCAAATACATCCTTATTTTCATATAACCAGCAATCAAGTGCATACATTAGTGAATCTGTTCCGTTAAAATCAAACGTGTTATCAGCTATATTAAATGTCTGTTTAGCAAAGCTACTTTTATGTATATCTGTCGCAGTCCCGCCAAAACTAGGAAAATGCCAATCAAGTAGCGGATTTAACAATTGATCCTTTACTTTTTCATGTAGCCACTCGGGTATAAATTTATCAATTTTCTTCATTGATTTTTAACCGTTACTAATTTATTATATTCTGGCAAATACAAGTATTCGATATCACTTTCTTGTAAAGTCCAAAGTGCATCGTCTAGTGTTTCAACTAACGGCTCACCGCCTAAGTTAAAACTAGTATTAAAGATAATTGGACATCCTGTCTTTTCTTTAAACGCTTTTATAATATCATAATAATGTGGATTCTGTTCTCTATTAACTGTTTGAATACGACAAGTGCCATCTATGTGGATAATAGCTGGAATCTCCTCTTCAATGCCAGGCTGACAATTTACAGCATACATCATAGTTGGAGAACTTTCCATACCACGCAAATCAAACCATTCATGCACGTCTTCTTCTAATATACTTCCTGCAAACGGTCTAAAGTATTCTCTACGTTTAATTTCATTAACAAAATCTTTGCCATCTTTGAATGTAGGATCGAACATTAAGCTTCTGTTGCCTAACGCACGTGGTCCATTCTCTGAACGTCCTTGGAAGTTAGCAACAATGTTTTTACTAGTCATTAATTCAATAACATCTACGTGTGTTGCATCACATACTTCTGCATTATACTTTGCAGCAATACTATTAATATCATCAGTTGTGTACTTGTATGCTGGTCCGAGATATAAGTTGTGATCTGTATTAGCAACAGTATTATCTTTTACTATATCTTTATAAATCATAAGTGCAGCCCCGATAGCAGTTCCTGCATCATTAGATATAGGCTCAACATATAAATTTATTCCTAACTCGTTTAGTTTTGTTAAGTAATAATAATTTGCAACACAGTTAAGTCCATAGCCGCCACTAAGTACAACATTTTTATTACCAGTAGTTTCAACTGCTTTAATAATTAAGTCTAGTACTTGATTTTGTGTTTCTTCTTGTACAGCGTATGCTAAGTCTCTTCTATTTTGCATCTTAGTCAAGTCTACATTATTACTATCTGTTAATTCGTCATACATATGATAATTAACTTTTGCGCCATTTGGATATGTAGGAATAATTAAGTTTCTATTAGATGTTGGATACCTAGCATCGGTTGTAAATAATTTCGGAATGTTATTATTAGGTTTACCGTATGGTGATAATCCCATAGTCTTGCCAGCTTCGATTGAATTAAAACCAAGATAATCGGTTACAGCTTCGTACACCTTTACAATGCCAGCCTTTTCAGTAACTATTGCTTTGTGTATTTTCTGTGTTCCGTCTTCGTTGTATTCGTCATAGAAGCCTGCAGGGAAATCTAATTCTCTATCAACATTTGGACCAATGCCACCTATGTGCTTATACACAGTAGTAAAGTCTGCAGGATAATTACAAGTATAAACAGTTTCAGTTTCCCAGCCAATAATTGTTTCTTTTTCGCTAATCTGTACATCTACATTAGTGCCAGCACCATCAACTACTATACCCGTGGCACTGTCAAACCCACTACGATAAAATGCACACGCTGTATGTAGTTTGTGGTGATTTCTACTCATATCAATAACTTGAGGATGTGGCCAAAGATTGGCTTTTCGATCTATAAGGCCTAATTTACGAGCCATACCGGTATATATATTATCCCCAGTAAAGTCTACTTTACCTTCCATTTCTTCTAACGGATGAGTGTGAGCAACTACTAGATAATCTATTTTATCAGTATACTCTAAAATTTTAATCATTCCAGCAAATGGACCGCCGTCCCATTTACGTCGACTTAGTCTCTCTTCTTCTAGACTAAAAATAATTTCGCCATTTTTTAATAAACATACACTTGCATTGTGTCCTCTAGCAATGCCAGCAATCCATATATCTTTTTTCATAATTACCTCAAATATTCGTGTTAACTGATTTAATAATACGGTTAAATGAATCCTCATCTAACTCCATCAAGCGTTCGTTATTTAGATCAGCAACTTGATCGGTACATAATCTTATTGGACTATACATCTTCTTGTCTATACCTAAGTCTACAATATTAAATATTCCACTTTTGGGGTAGGAAACATTGATAGCAAATGTGCTTCCGAGTACAACTGTTGATTTTTTATTTACAGTATATGCTACATGTTGTCCCACACTATCACATCCAAAAAAGTAATCGCAGTATTTTATAAGCGCAGTCCATTGTCTTAAATTTAAATTTGGTATTTGTGCAGGCACATCATTACAACCTAACTCAGTAAAGTTTAATTGTTTTTCTGACATGACAACTACTGTGTATTTTTCCTGTAATGCATTTATAATTTGAACAGTGTCTTGTACAGAAAAAGATTTTCCATACGGATCAAGATTAACAGTAGTTGAATCTAAATCAGCACCGCGACCAAACGGTTGAAATATTATTATTTTTTTATTTTTTCTATCTTTTCTAATATTATTTAATGTTTCTATTGCACTTTGTTCTTCGGATCGTGCAAAATTTAATCTAGGCGTTGATAGATCACGTATGCCTTTGTTGTTAATAGCAATATCAAATGCTTGAGCAATAGAGCATTGTTGAGTAAAATATTCTCTAACATGATACGGTTCAGGAGAAATGTAATTCATATCTTCTATTAAGTCAGTAAATAAATTCTTATGACTTTGTTCATAACATCTTTTATATAACGTAGGGTGGCCCATAAAAAACTCAATTCCGTAGTCAACAACAATTATAAAATTGTCATCTGGATTTTCTTGTTCATATAGTTCAAACGCTGGAATAGAACAAAGCACCCTGCCGGCGCCACCGTTAATATTAAATGCTGTATCTAAATTCATTTTAATTCCAAATAAGTTAAGTGTTTTTCGGATCCCAATTTTCCTCTAACAAATACATTAAACGCTATACTAACTCTTTCCCATTCAGCTGTATTTTCATCTACGCTATGAGTAAGAGTTGACGGAAATAAGACAAGGGTATTTGTTTTTATTGGGACCTTATATACGTTTGCATTGTATATATTGAAATGTCTAGGATTTAATTCTAATGTTGGCTTATGATCACCATAAAACACAATATGATCTTCATCAGAAGTTTCTAAATAATATGTACCGCTAACAAGACTATTATAATGATAATGTTTATGATGACTAGTCTCTTTTGGATTAACGTTAAGCCATGATTGGGTAATATAAAAATCTAAATTCTCCCACCCCATAAGATTATGTGTGTACTCGTGTAACCCTGTTAATATATTTTTTTTTATATGAGAAAATTCTTCTAAGTCTAATATATTTTTATTGTCACTTGTAAAATTTGTGCCGCCGCCGCCGCTATTTGATATATACTTGTACATTTTACATTCTGCTAATAGGTCTGTATTAGCAGGTTCATCTTGGTGATCAACTACTAGTACAGGCTGTGAAAAAAGAGGTAGTACTTCAGATGTTATCATGTATGTGTTCCTTTAAATACTGGAATAACGTAATGCTATCATTTGATTCTTTATTCCACTTATTAATTAGTTGTTGTCTATTGTTCATCCAATAATCTAATTGTTCCTTAACATTTATATTATGTGTTTTTTCAGCATACAAAATGTTAAGGCTATTAAATACAAAATAGTTCATGCCGGTTGCAATACAATGCATGCCACTATTACTGCTATGTTCGAATGTAGACATTTTTCTTGCAACTAAATCCGTAAATCCATTTGCTAATGTCGGAGTGTGTGCAACCATAGCTGGACTAAATGTTTTATTTTTTATTTCCTGCCAATATAGTGTATCGTCTCGGATAGAAAGCGCATAATGCAATGATACAAACTCTGCAAAGTTATCAAATAAACTTTTAGTTGCAGTATTGTAAGTATCTCTATCCCACTGTGTACCGTGCCCTCTTTGTAGAACACTTACTAAATTTAATAAAAATTCATGTACTGTAAATAACCCATTTGACTCTAGAGGTTCTATAAATCCTGCACTTAGTCCAATAGCAACTACATTCTTAACCCATGTTCGCTGATGCAACCCTACCCTCATAGAGATATCTCTAAATACTAAATCATCAGTTACTCTATCTTTATTAGGTACAGTCATCTTATTAGAGTTAAGATGATCTTTAAATTGTTGTAATGCATCTTCGGGAGATATATGCTTATCGCTATAAACATAACCAGTACCAATACGACTCCATAATGGGATATTCCATACCCATCCATTGTCTATAGCGGTACAATTAGTAAACGGTTCTAATTCTTTTTCTTTATTAGTGTATGGTAATTGTACTGCCCATGCTCTATTATTTGGAAGTATATCGTTGTACGAGTTAAATGGTTCTTTAAGGGTTTTACCTAACAATAAACTCTTCCATCCTGTGCAGTCAATATACAAGTCAGCATTAATAATATCTGAATTACTAAGAATTAATGATGTTATGCCAGTGTCGTCGTGCTGTATAGAATCGACTATAGTATCGATGTGCTTAACGCCCCGTGGCAAACAATAATTATTCTTAAGCCATTGTCCAAACAATGCAGCATCAAAATGATATGCTACATCTGTATCTTGTCTAAAATTTTCTAAATCACTATCAGGACTAGGAAATTTGTTTTGTTCTATAAACGGCATAGCTGGATAATATGATCTACAATAATCTTCTACAGGAGTATCAGGATACAATGCTTTTTTAACCTGCCAATCATTCAACCCGGTGGAATCATCAGTATAAGGTTGTCCAAATGGATAGTGAAAAGAGCCGTGATCTTTTTCATAAAAATCTGTAAATTTAATACTCATCTTATACGATGCATTAGTATAAGACATAAAATCTTTCTCGTCAATGCCCAATGCTGACATCCAATACCGAATCCCGCCTAATGTGCTTTCGCCGACACCAACTGGCTTTATATCGGAGCTTTCAATAACTGTAATATCGTAATTAGGGAAAAAATTAATCAATGTTGCAGCGGACATCCAGCCTGCGCTACCACCCCCTACTACTACTATTTTTTTAATTTGTTTCATTAATGCTCCTTAATAATAATTATCAGGTTTATTAAAATATCAATCAAGATCTGATATATAAAATATAGGAGAGACAAAAATGGATCAAGGCAGAGAAGAAGTTGATGTGCGATTTAATGAGTTTCCAAATATTGGATTTATAACAGCTAAATTGCCACATAACGTATTAGAACCTATACTATCTGAAGTTAGCAAGATGCAAGTAGATTTTGAAGATAATATAAAATATCAAAGCACACTTGTAGGACATATGGAACACGCATACAAGCTGGTAGATTCTATTCCAACTCTTGAGCCATTTGTTCTACATTTAACAAATATGTATGATGATAAATGGGATTACAAAGAATCTGCAATAATGCATCCTTTAGGTAAGTTAGATACCGAACTGTCATCATGCTGGGTAAATTTTCAACAAAAGCACGAGTTTAATCCTCCGCACGTTCACAGAGGGCTAATGAGCTTTGTAATTTGGATACAAATACCATATGACATAGATAAAGAAGAAGCACATTTTCCTTATATTACTGAAGGAAATAAAACTTCAAAATTTCAATTCCATTACTCTGATACACTTGGCATACACCGACAGATTGCAATTAATGTTAACAAAGATATGGAAGGAGTTATTTGCCTCTTTCCAGCAGGAATGATGCACAGTGTTAATCCTTTTTATACATCAGATGGGTTTAGAATATCAATTGCAGGTAATATTGGATTTAAGGCACCTTAATGAATAAACATAATATAGTTATTGTTGGCGGCGGCACAGCAGGAATGATATCTGCTACATATTGTAAAGCATATTGGGGCGATAAAGTTAATGTAACAGTAATATATGATCATAATAATCCAGGAATTGGCGTTGGTGAAAGTTTAACACCAATGTTTGATACATTTTTAAAACGTGTAGGTTTAACTAGCTTAGACATAATACGTAACTGTGATGCTACTATTAAATTAGGTTTAAAATTCACTAACTGGACACATCCTGGATCTGTTGGATATCATAGTTTTCCTATTAACGATGCGCAACATGCATTGAGTCCTGATTCCGAACATTTTAATCTAGTACATGCTCACAGTATTTTAACTAATAATTACAACAATACTACGCACTATGATTCTACTTATTTTGAAACTAACACGATACCTACTACAATTTTAAACGACCGTCATGCTCTTCAAATAGATGCAAATAAATTAGGAAGATTTTTAGAATGGTATGCTAAAGATACATTAACTATTATTGACGGAATTGTAAAAACAGTATCTACAAACGGTAATAATATTGAATCTATTACACTTGAAGATGGTAGTTTAATTAAAGCAGATTTATTTATAGATTGTTCTGGTTATCAACGAGTATTAATCAATGAACTATCACCAGACTGGGTTGATTTATCAAATGAACTAACAACAGATCGAACTATACCTAATCCGTTATTTAAAGAGTTTGATACTCTACCGTGTTACACAACTGCTGAAGCAACTAAAAATGGATGGATATTAGATGTTCCGTTGACAACTAGACACGGCACAGGATACGTTTATTCTTCTAAATTTACTAGCGACGAAGAAGCAAAACAAGAATTTAATAACTGGCTAGTAAAAAAATACGGAGTTGAATTACAGTCAGACAGGGTTATCAAATACGCTAATGGGTATTTTACTAATCCATGGATTGGCAATTGTCTTGCTTTAGGGTTAAGCTCAAGTTTTATTGAGCCGTTGGAAGCTACTAGTATTCATCATTTAGTTTTTAGCTTAGAACAATTTGCAATGCAATATAATCTAAAACAAATAGATTATAATAACAGATTATATAATAATATTATATCTGAATACTATGCTAACAGTTTTAAATATATAAGATTTTTTTATGATACAGATAGAACCGATAGTGAATTTTGGAAATATTTAACTAATAATAAACCTGAGTGGCTAGTTGAATTAAATGAAAAGTTGTCTACAGGATTCTTAGATCAAAATTCCTTAGGATTTGCTGCTAAAATGTTTCAGCCAGCAGATTTTTTATCTATTGCCCAAGCCCACGGAAAGTTTGAAGATACTAGCGGTATAGATAGTTACCTCAGTAACAAGCATTTGCACGACTTGGCTAAGTTAGATACGGATAAAATCAATCAAATTAAGCGTAGTAAACTCCAGCAAGTAATGAGCCATGAACAGTGGATTAGAAATGTTCTAAATAACATAAATACATAAAAGGAACTATGTATGGCTAATCATCTGCCGTTTGAACGCGGCTTAAAAAATACAGTACTAATGACAAATAATAGCGGCTTTAGTCACGCAGGCGCCTGGCACCAGGCATATGCAAATACATTAGTTGAAAGATGGCATATTGGTGATTTTTCAAGTGCAGAGATTACAATATCTGCAGACTTTAATGATACTACAAAAGAATTATTAAAATGCTTAGTAACTTGTGGACAAAATACTGCAAACGTAGTAATCTATGCACGTAGTAATTTTGGCACAGACTTATTAGATGTTACTGTTACAGTTAATGATTCTTTTGTCGATTTACTAGTTAGTCCTACAAGCGATGCTTATAACGGAACTAAATTTTTACACACTGGCACTTATTTTGCAAATCTGAATCCATTGATGCCGTGATAAATATATTAACCGGAGATAATAAATGCCAGTAATTCAAGCACCGTTCAAGTCGCAATACGGGTTTAATAGTCCAAGCTTTTCAGTAGATGCAGCAGGTAACATTACTGCTACTAGTATCACTGTTTCTGCGTCAGACTTAGGCGGCGAAGGCGGCACTTCGGCAGCAGATTTTAAATTTACAGAACAAGGTAGTGCCTTTAGGTTTGTAGGAACACCGGGATCAAACCCTGGCATAACTCTTAAAAGAAACAAGACTTATCAAATAGAATTAACATTAACTGATTTAAGTTTTAATATTTATAGTCAAATTAGTCCAACATTAACTCAATATAATACAGGATTACGGCACACAGACGGTACTGCTGCTGCACAAGCACAGGGCAAAACTTCAGGAATACTGTATATAGATGTTGGAATTAATGCACCTGATACATTGTATTACGGAAACGCATCAGGTACTATTTACGGGATAATAACAATTGAAGATCCTGCAGGATTGTTTAGTACAGTTGATATTAACGGTACAACACAATCAACTAATACATTAACTGGCGCAGTAACAATTGCAGGTGGTGTAGGAATTGAGAGAAATTTAAATATTGGCGAAGATTTCTCTGTACTTGGTTCTGCAACAATTACTGGTACATTATCAACAACAGAATTAAATGTTAACGGTATTGGCATACCTAAATTAGAAAGTCCTACAAACTTAGAATTAGTTTCTGGAAATAAAATTATTTTTAAAGTAGAAAATATTGTACAGGGAATAATGACAGTCGATGGCACAGAAAATATGACGCTCAAGTCATCGACTATAAATACAAGCAGTATCGATAGTACACCTATCGGAGCTACTACACCGTCAACTGCTGCATTTACAACAGCAACAGTTAATAGTGTTATAGTAGCTACTGGTGTTACTAATAAAAATTATGTAGATAGTACAGCAACTGCCTTAGCAGTAGCATTTGGAATATAAAAAATGGCAAAGAAGCAAATATCAAATTACGTTTTTCATCCTGGAATAGGAGCAACTGATAATAATTATCCTAATGCTTACAGCCTGCTAAGTTCTAACAAGGCGTTTGTTCAGAAAGAAATGAGCGCATACATTGCAGACAAAGTTGAAAACGCAGCGCAATATACACCTACTGACGCAACATATGTTCCTGCTACTGGTGTAATGGTACTAACAATAGGCACACACAATTTTAATACAGGTGATGCAATAATGATTGCAACAGCCGGAATAACATTTACCTGTGCGCTAGACGGTGACGCTACACTACATCCGTATCCAAGAGCGTCGGGTGTACCAAATGCATCAGGACATGATCCTTCATATAATAAAGCTGTAATTATCACAGCAACTAATGCAACAACTATCACTGTTAATGTAGGAATATCCTCAGACACAAGTGTACACACATTTGATAGTGCTGCTGCTAACGCAATTACTGATGTATTTTTTAATTACGTAAATGATAGTGTTGTAAAATGTGAAAGAGATGTTGGTTATATTATCGACGGATATCTATATGATATAAGATACGGCGGCAACCAAAAGACAAGCGAAGCAATCGTTTATTACTGGGACGGAGATGTTGCCCAAGTAGACGGCAACCGTGGCGCAGAATTAGCTGCCCATAATTTTATTGGTAGATTAATTACCGATTATATATTTACTAACACTGTATATACTGCATTGAATGTAGATGTAACTCAGTTAACTGACATTACAAAGGTATATGAACCAGCTGCTGCAACTAAAATACTAGTACTATCAGGCAATACAGTATCTGTTATAGCAAACGGGTTATCTAGTATGCCAGTACTTGAACAGACTGGTATTGGATATATTAAAATCCAAGGCAAATGGGAGACTAGCAGTCTTCTATTAATTACTAATACTTCTAAAAACGAAATAATTTATAACTTTAGCCAAGTAACAACCGGCGGCAAAGTAACTGTCAAAGATCATGGTAACGACACAGATTTTTCAACATATCTACAAACTACAGATGGCGTAACTACTATAGAACTAAACTATAATACTAGTGCGCACTCTGCAACTGACGATATACAAATATTTGTTGAAGTTTCAGAAGTAACAGTTCGTCCGTTTGACTTTGGTACAGATGCTATTGAGCGTATGCGTATTGCACAACCAATGTCAATGCTTGATGCTGACTTTGAGTACGGACTACAGCCTACTAAATGGAGTGCTATTGCTACGATGCGCGGCTATCCAAGTGTGTATGAAATACCAGGAACTGATACCGCAGTACTTACTGTAGTAACAGATGCAAGTGCAGGCACAGACGGCATTGGTCAATCATTGATTACTGTTACTACTAACGGTCCGCATAACTTTACAGCTGGTACACCTATTACAATTAAAGCACTTGAAAATTCAGTATCAGGTGCTGCAAGAGCTGAAGGTAGTTTCGTTATTGTAACAGTGCCCACTGATACTACATTTACCTTTTATGCAAAGGCAAAGGTTGGCGGCAGCAACGGCGAAGTTTTATCAACAGACTATACTCAACTAAGACAAGCGGGATTTTATACAGGAGCAAGTATTGGCGATCCTGCAATAACTGTAGCAAGTAACGGATTTAACGGAACAATGACAACCTCACTGGCAACAGCAGCAGGTTCAAATAAAATAGCATTTAGTGGCAATGTTCCAGAAATTGGTGCACCGTTGGCTCATTCAAATATTAATGTAGGTACACAGGTAACAGGTACAGCAGGCAGCGGCGGCACAGTAGTTACTCCAACAGTAGTAGGATCATATGCAACAGGCGTTACTAGTATAGATGTAGGAAGTACAACTAGTATTGTTCCTGGACTAGCAATTGATGGAGGTGATGGTACAGCTATATATGTTGCTAGTGTTGTTGATAACACAATTAATTTTGACAGTGCAACGACTGGACCAATTGTAGGTAATACGCAAACTTACACAGGTGTATCAGGTAACAATGAATCAAGCTTAGGTAGCGGCGCGACATTTGATGTAACTTCGTCAGCTGGCGCATATACGTGTGTAATTAATACAGCAGGCACTTTATTTAAAGTAGGCGATAGACTGAATATACCAGGCGCATTCTTAGAAGGTTCGTCTACTAACGGAATTAGTATATCAGTTACTACCGTAGGCGCAGGCGGCGATATCACAGGATTTACATTTACTGGAAGCGCATTTACTGGAACCGGATCAATTACTGGTATATCAACTCCTGCTAACGGAGGAGTTGGTACTAATGCAATTGCAGATGTATCATATACTAATAATGTATATAGTGCTTCAGTTCCGGTATTAGATACGTCAGAGGGCTATTTTGTAAACGATCGACTAACTATTCTAGGAACAACTCTTGGAGGCGCAACTCCGACAAATGATCTTGGGTTAACAGTAGCTAGTATAGAAACAGTACCAGGAAAAGTAGGCACTGTGTCAATTTTATCACAAGGTACTGGTTACACTAATTCAGCAGTAGTTACAACTACTGGAGGAGATGGTTCAAATTTAACAATACAAGTTACTGTGACATCCGGCGCCGTAACTGGCGCAGTTGTCACTAATCAAGGTACAGGTTATAACAGCGGAAATATAGTTACATTAGTCGGCGGCGGGAATGATGCTACTGTTTCAATTACGAGTGTTTCTGCGCAAGGAGGCATTCTTAGCTACACGATTTCAGGAACAGCACCAGATGCTAGTGTAAACTATTCAAATGTTGCTTATACTTCTAACACAGTAGGCGGCTCAGGCGCACAAGTAGACGTTAATAGATTTGGCGTAGCGTACACTGCAACATTTGCAAGCGGTCCGGGCACTGGATATTTACCTGGAGAAGCAATTACAGTTCTAGGCACACAGCTTGGCGGCGCAACTCCAGCAAATGATCTAACTATTACTATTAATAGTGTTGGTGGCAGTGGTGAAATTGTAGGTGTAACACCGACAGGTACCGCAGTTAATAGTAAAACATACGTATTCCAAAGTCCGACTAATATAGTAGGTAGCGGAGCATCATTTAATGTTGATATCGCAGGAGGCGGCTACACTGCAAATATCGATAGTGCTGGTATTAACTACGGCCTTAACCAAACGTTTACAATTCTAGGCACACAATTAAACGGTA
>Ga0115008_10001818_pt1 | contig 17550 bp, 14 predicted proteins | sample FraStrMetagenome_FD_87164 | JGI IMG/M metagenome (GOLD analysis project Ga0115008, IMG submission 87164) | Marine eukaryotic phytoplankton communities from Arctic Ocean - Fram Strait ARC3M Metagenome | ecosystem: Environmental > Aquatic > Marine > Oceanic | place: Fram Strait | collected...
CCATGCTTAGCGGCCAGGTTCCTAATCTCGTGCGCCATCACCCTAATAAATAGCGCGGGGTGAGCCCCTAGTAGCGCGGTACGATACTGGCGCGCCCTAGTGACGTTATCGTAACGTCCGTTACCCGCAGTCGCCAAACATACAGAACGACAACCCGCGGAGCTGTACCGGCACACTTGCCACACTCCACTAGTGTCGGCCGGTGCTAGTGATAACCCGAAACTAGGTACTGTACTCTTGCCTAGTTTGTCGTTATCGGTAGTCAATAGTGGCGTGTGTACCGGGCAGAATCCGTGCCGGGCACGTTCTGCGCTCATGATGTCGCGCCATTCTCGCAATTCATCACGGGTTAATGGTTCGACACCGTAGCCACCGGTAGGCGCGCTACTCGTTAAGTGTCTCGCTAGGTCGCGGCTCATGATGTAGCACCTACTAACACATAAGCCCGAGTTCGTGTCTTATCGGGAAACGACGGGTGCGTAATGATGCGCACTAGGCGAGCTGTACTCACTCGGTCGTGATTGTGGTCAACCATCCCAAACCATGCTTGCTCCGGCCTAGCCTTAGGGTTGTAGTTGACACGTGCCCATGCACTAGAACGCTCACACTCCCACGCTTGCTCTTCGGTTACGCTTGACACTTCACTAGACGCACCATGAATCCGGGCGACTACTTCACGATGTCCGGCGACAATTCGCCTATGCCCGGCGGGTTGTACCCGCAGATCACAGTCAAGTAGCGTCACCGCGCTAGCTGTCAAGTGTTGCACCGGTTCGCTACCGGTCTTATAGGAAAGGCATCCTTTATTAAGGTTTGCCCATGCTTTATCGGTCATGCTCTCTCTTCTCTCTCTCTAGCTAGGTAGCTAGTGGAGAGCGCCTACCGTGGCAAGCGCCCCCCATTAGCCACTAGACGTTAATGCCGTAATACCTCAGCGCGTGTCCCATAGCGGCCGGGATACGGTGCGAGGGATGCCCGGACCCATAAGCGTTGGGGTCCTGCTCGTAACCGCTAATGACAAGATTAGTGACTGACGCTAGACCTAAGAGAAGCGACGCGAATGCCTCTTCATCATTCGCCGGTACCTCTTCGACGTGAAACCATTCAGTAGCGTCGTCACCGATAATGTCTCGCGCTACGAGGTGCAGCTTGTCAACTAGCTCGTTACCGGACCTACCAGCGTTCTCGAAGTTCTGCATATTCTCTCTCCAGCTCGTGGTGACACATAGGGGTGCCACACACGACACCCTAGCGCACTTTGTAATACGTCGTCAATTCATTCAAAAACAAAAAACTGATAACCCTAGTTCTTAGGCTTTAAGCACTTCCGCGAGCAGCTTAGAATCGCATTACCCTCCGGTAACATCCCCAACCACAACAAAACCCCAACCACAACAAAACACAAACCGTAACACAAACGACACACAAAAACCTAACCCACGTTAGAAAAACAGAGTCCAGACAATTTTTTCTAACCACCATTAGAAAACCCAACAGCTCACACCACCACCACCCCAAACTTAACGAACGTTTAGTAAGTCTGTCCGCTTGGTTGTGGATAAACACGTTCCGTATGGTGGAACTGTTCCGCATAATGGAATCTAAACCGAATTAGCTTTAGAAAACCCGGCGACCGGCCGTATGCCGCCGCACCCCCACACATATATTCTGTTTATCGGTGGGTTGGGTGGTTTGGTTCAATGGTTTGGGTGGGGTTGTTCCGTATGGTGGGATACTGCTTTTGAGGGGGGGTGTGAGTGTTCCGCTTGTGGGGAAGGTATAGGGGTTGTTTCGGACGGTTTTGGTGGGTGGGTGAGCAGAGGTAGCCCCTGTGGGGTGGAGCTTCCTTGTTTTGCACGGTATTGGAGCCGTGGTTTCGCTTAGGAGCCAACAGGGGATTGGTCTGTTGGAAGGCCGGGTGATGACTGGTCGATTGTTTGTTGTGCTGCCCAGGCTTCCCTTTACCAGCACTCGATTTCAGTCTTGGGGGATTTGTTGAACGCCTTTGCCGGTGACTTACAGCTTCTACACATGCACGAAGGCGTTGAGGACTATCTGCGTCTGACGCTTTACTGGCCCTACTGTCGATCTTTTCGGGTCGAAGGTTTTTCACCTCGCAACCCTATTCTCCCCTGGGTTGGGGCCACTCTCTCGTGGTGTCGTATGTTCTGGGTGTGATGATATCAGGTTTTTTTGGGGGGTGATATCTTCTGTAGTGTGAAAGTTTGGATCGACCAGGATCTTTGCACGGGTGACGGTTTGTGTGCCGAGATTTGTCCCGAAGTTTTTATTATGCGGGATGACGGGTTGGCGTATGTGCAGGAAGGAGACCACATTTTTGAGGACCCTGGTGGCGCTTTGGGGCTCGCCAACTTTGGGGAGGAACATTTGGAAGCTGTGATTGAGTCCGCTGAGGAATGCCCTGGGGAGTGCATCTTCATTGAGGTTGACGGGTAATGACTATTGAGGATGTTGCTGATAAGGCTGATGTGTGGTCGGAGGCAATCAAAAAAATTGTGAAGGCTATTACTGCTGCGGGGGTGGCGTTGGCTGTTGCGGTGGGGGGTTTGTTGGCGTGGTGGCCGTTCGGGGAAACAGATCCTCCCCCTCCTCCTGCATTGATTCAAAATGCGGGGTATTCTCCTCAGTGTTCCCAACTATATAGTGCGATTGATATTACATGGACTGAAAGTCAGTGGACTGTGTGGGAAAAACTTAAACGTGATTTGGATTGTTAGGTAGGTATGGCTATGGGAACCAAATTCAAGTTGACAGTGTGCGCGGGTCAAGCCTTCCACATTCGTCCCATCGTCCGCCCTTACTCACCCCATGATCGAGTGTGGCCCCATGAACCAGATGTGATTGCCTTCGGGGATTCTCCGTCGATGTTTCCGTACAAAAAGTATGTGCCGGAACCGGTGAACGGTGGTGAAGCCTGATGGCTGACGACATTGAAGGCGACTTCAAACAAATCAAAATCTCCCGACTGACCCTCGGACTTATCATGTCCGTAGCTGTCACTAGTGGGGTCATTGTTTGGAACGCCGCTCAGGTCGCTGGCCGTATCGGCGAACTTGAAGACACAGTGAACCGGGTTGAAGCTGACATGAATGATCTCAGTTTTGAAACCGATCCGACGATTCTGATTCGTCTTGATTCTTTAGAAACCAAGATTGATGAGCTTGCTGACATGGACCACAATGCGGAACTTACGTCCCGTATCGTGGAACTTGAAGAATGGATTGATGAACTTGACCGTGACAACGGTGAAGAACTGCGTTGGGAGTTAGACGACTTGCATCACCGGTCGTATGCGTTTGAGGAAGCTCTCCGAAGTCGCACTTGGGGGGATGAGATACTTAGAGAGTTCTTGGGCTGGTAATGCCTGCACGCACAAGCAACTGCGGGTGCGAAGAAGAAGAATGTATCTGCCATTTTTATCATTATGACTGCGCTTGTGAGCAATGCCCGGAATGCGCTGAAGACTGTTTTTGTTTTGATCCAGAGGACGCTATGGAACACCAGGCCAACCCCCAAGACTTGTTTGATGACGGCATGTGGATGTCGTTAAACGAAATGGGTGAACGCCCAGAAATTGATCCTTTCGCTGATGACACTCCCATTGAATGCGGGTTGGAAAACCCGGATGTGTGTGAGTCTTGCCAGTGAGTAGTTAAAGGGGAATGTATGCCCTCCGGCAAAGCAATAACTGTAGAAAAATGGACGCAGTTCTTGGCGTTGCGTCGTGCAGGAAACTCTATGTACGGCGCAGCCAAAGAATGCGGGATTTCATACCACGCCTGCCGCGACGCCGAAAACGGTAAAGCCCCCCGCAACTATTTAGCGGCACAAGAAACATTAGGGGAGCAACCCGCACCGGGTGTCCCCGCGTACGAAGATCTGGTTCCCGCAGCGCAAGCCGCATACGACAACATCGAAGTGTTCGCCCGACGCTATTTCGGGATTGTGTTGATGCCGTGGCAGATAGAAGCCACCGAACGCATCATGGGGCTCATGGAAACAGAGTACGAAGAATACGCTGTTATTAACGCCCCACCTGGTTGCGGCAAATCGACGTTCTTCGCGAAAGTTCTCCCAGCTTGGGCGACGATACGGAACCGTGCTATCCGTGGAATGATCGGGTCATCATCTCAGCGTTTAGCTGAATGGTATTCTCGACGGTTACGATCAGAGTTTGATCGAACGCACCCGGTCAGAGCCGAATTGAACGATGTTCGACTTGGTTTAGCGGTTGACGCTGAAGCAACCATCCAAGAAGACTTCGGAATGTTCAAACCTGACTCGTCAGAGATTTGGCGTTCCGAAGCGTTCACTGTTCTTCAAGCAGACGACCAACCCCTTTCGCAGAAAGAACCCACCTGGTCAGCGTTCGGAATGGACTCGGGGTTCCTTGGTGGCCGTTTCGATCTGGTAATCTGGGACGACGTATACGACCCACGCAAAATGCGTTCCGCTGAATCCCGTGAAGATATGCGAAGGTGGTGGGATGAAGTTGCAGAAACCAGGCTTGAACCGGGAGGACTACTTATCCTCCAAGGGCAAAGAATGTCTGCTGATGACATTTACCGGTACGCACTTGATAAGGTCGCGCCCCCCGACGAAATCGAGTTGGAAGACTTTGATCCAGAAACAGCGCCTAGCGAATGGCGCAAATATCATCACCTCAGCTACAAGTCGCATTACGAAGAAAATTGTGAAAGCGATCACACAGTTAAAGGCGCACCCTGGCCCGAAGGGTGTTTACTTTACCCTCGACGGCTCCCGTGGCGACGACTCCGACATGTCAAAGCCCAAACCCCCGACCGTTTCGAGGTCTTGTACCAGCAGTCAGACGTAAACCCTGCCAGTGTTCTCGTTGACCCGTTGTGGGTAAGTGGCGGTGTTGGCGCAGACGGTGTGGATTATGTGGGATGTTGGGACAACGACCGTGACCTGTGGGAAATTCCGGCAGGTGTTTCCGGTGACCTGTTCGTCGTAGCAACCGCCGACCCTTCACCCTCCAAATATTGGGCGTTGCAATGCTGGGCGTACAACCCTGAAACCGAGTTCCGGTATTTGTTAGAATCGTATCGTCGGAAGATGGATGCGCCATCGTTCCTTGATTGGAACCACAACGAACAAAAGTTCACTGGGGTAGCTGAAGATTGGTGGCAAATCACTAACGACATGGGTCGCCCGCTCACGCATTGGATCATCGAAGCTAATGCCGCTCAAAAATTTATTCTCCAATATGACCATTTCAAACGCTGGGCGGCGATCCGTGGCGTGGAACTTGTCCCGCATTACACGCACTCCCGAAACAAAGGCGATCCGAAGTACGGGGTGCAAATGTTGGGTCCGTTATGGCGCGTTGGCCGAGTGCGTTTGCCCGGCAAACAGAACACAGAAGCGCGCCCACACTCACTTCTGTTAATAAACGAAGTGACCCGATGGAACCCTGAAGGGACTGGCTCCCGCACCGATGACTGTGTTATGGCACAATGGTTCCTGGAACACAATTTAGAAAAGTTATATGTGCCACCCCACGATGGGATCAAACAGTGGCGCCCGTCATGGGTTTCAGGGCAAGATGTGGTAGGGGATGATGCTTACGCAAGGTTGTTTACATGATATCGGTTGATGAGATAGTCGCCATATACGGATCAAGAGCACAAGCAACTGACCAGATAAAGAGTCGGATGCGGACTTTGCGTGATTACTATAACGGCGACGTTATCGTCCCGCTGCCTGAACTTAACTCGGATGAACAATCTGCGGTAGCTAACTTACTCGCACAAGGCTTAGATCAAACCGCTATGCGGATTGCGTCTACACGCCCCGACATTTATTGTCCCCCCACTGACCCCGCACGGAAACGATCCCGAGACAACTCGGAAATTAAACGCAAAGCGCTTTTCGGTTGGTGGGAAAACAGTCGCATGGATTTGCAGTTAGCGAAACGGGCACGATACCTGATTGGCTACTCCAACACTGTTACACAACTACGTTGGAACGAAACAACTGGATGCCCCGAATGGCATCTTCGTGATCCCCTTACGGCTTACCCCGCCACACTCCTTGGAGTAGACGACATGCGTCCGCGGGACTGCATTTTCGGATACGAACGGCCACTCGGTTGGTTGCATAGTAGCTACCCCGAAGCAGGTCGAGTGTTCCAGGCCGACAGTGACGCAGGCCCAGATACCGCCATTGAACTTATCGAATATGTCGGCCCCGAGGAAACAGTCCTTATCGCTATGCGAGGCCCAGTGAAGACTGGGATGTTCGCTACTTCTCCTTACGGATCAGAGAGCAACCTAGTTGTAGAACTCGAAAGAGTGACGAACCGGTTAGAACAAACTCCTGTAGTGATAGCTCAACGCATATCACTCGACGCATCACAAGGGCAGTTCGACGGCATTCTCGGCATGTACCAGATGCAGGCACGTTTGATGGCGCTCGAAGTGATTGCCGTTCAGAAAGGCGTGTTCCCTGATACTTGGCTTGTTGGTCGAGCTGGGGAAACCCCCCAAATTGTGAACCCCGCTGATGGGCTCACCGGTGAGGTTGGTGTCATTCGTGGCGGTGATCTTAAAGACATGCAAATGCAGCCCGGTTATATGACGAACCCTGCGATAGATCGTTTGGAACGTGCCCAGCGTTTAACTGCTGGTATTCCCGCAGAGTTCGGTGGGGAGTCACCCACCAACATTCGTACCGGACGCCGAGGCGACGCTGTTCTCTCCGCTGCTGTTGACTTCCCGGTACAAGAAGCGCAACGTATCATGGCTCGGGCTTTGCAAGAAGAAAACAAGTTGGCTATAGGTATGGCTAAAAAGTACGCGGGTAACAAAGGCCGCACGTTCTACGTCACTACGAAGAACGCTAAAGGCCGAGTTGAATACACACCCAACACCAATTTTGATTCCACCGAAAACGTGGTTTCGTATTCCCAAGCTGGAGCCGACATCAACAACCTTGTTATTGGTGGAGGTCAGCGAGTGGGGATGGGTACCATGTCGAAGCGTTCGTTCATGGCTATTGACCCGTTGGTTGAAGACCCCGAATTTGAACACGACTCGGTGATATCTGAACAGTTAGAGGAAGCGTTACTTAACTCCATTCAACAGCAAGCAATGGAAGGCGCTATTCCCCCAGCCGATTTGGCTCGCATCATGGAACTCGTTTCCACGAACCAGATGGAACTCGCTGGGGCTGTAGAGAAAGTGCAGAAAGAAGCGCAAGAACGTCAAGCTGAACAAGTTGACGCTGCTGCACCTGAAGCGCAACCCGGTTTGGCTCAACCCGGAATGGGAGCTGAAGCGAGATCGGTTGCCGCACCACCGAACCAACCTCCTCCAGAGATGGCGCAATTATTGGCGTCGCTGTAATGCCCCGCAAAGGCAAAGGCACCAAATTTTGGGAACCCCCCACTTGGGATTTAACCAAGATACGGGAATCTTCCGAAGAAGATCTTTTGGTGTGGCTTAAAGAAATAGCGCCACCACAGAAAGTAGAAACAGATGGCTGAGACCCCGTTCAGAGGACAAGCCTACGGGCAAGCCCAACAGCAAGAAGAAGCGTTAGACGCTGTGCCTATGGCCGACGTTTTGCCTGAAGCCACACGGCGTCCACCGAAACCCGGAGCGGCTGGCGGTTTTCTTCGCCCAACGGAACGTCCCGCCGAATCGGTTATGCAACCTGGTGTGCCATTAGCTGCTGAAGCTGATCTTCCTCCCATATATAACGCTAACGCTTTGAATGTTCTTTCTAACTTGTATCCGTTAGCGGACTACGGCACTACGTCTGATTCAACTCGGGAAGTAATTTCAGCGATTTCTCAGCTTGCGGCTTTGTCTCGCCACAGGGTTGTCCCAAGCTAATGGGTTTGTGGGATGCTGTTAGTGATGTAGGCAAAGGCGTAGGTCGTTTCGCGGCGAGCCCTTTCCTGTCTGCTTGGCGTTTGGGTCAAACCGGTTACAAATCAGCAAACTTTTTTGTTGACGTTGCCCAAGAAGCTGTCTACGACCACGGCCTCCCCCTTCCTTTCAAGGGTGATATTGGCAAAGGCAAAGAAATCGGTGTCGGCCCCGAGTGGCTTCGACTCAAAATTTCTGACGACGAATACGAAGACGGTATCTGGGGTGCTGTGTATGGTTCCGCTAACGACAACCTTTTAGGGGAAGGTGGCGCAGTAGCCAAACTCATCGGTCCCCAAGGTGCTACCGGTGAACTTATCCGGGGAGTCCCCGAATGGTTTTTGCGTGACCAAGCCCGTGCCCCCGTCCACGGCGCAGCGAAAGGCATAGATGTCGTATATCGCTACGGTGTTCAACGAACTCTTGGTACAGCCCTCACAATCGCCTCCATAGCTGACGCCCGCGGAGAGGGAACCGACTTCATGGGTGACGACTGGGGGGTGTGGCTCGACACAGAAGTCTGGGCGAAAGCATACGAAATTCAGAAGAAACGCACAATAGGCCAAGCCATCGCACATGCGTTAATGACCGCCGATATTGAAGACCCCGAACAGGTCGCTGCCACCGAACTCAGACCAGAATTTAACGTCCTTTCAGGGGCATTGGATTTGAAAGCAGTTTTCAAGCTTGGCCCCACGAGAACTCTCACCCCTGTAGTCCGAGGGGCGCGCTTAAAATATGGGACTAAAGGAGCGCTGCTTCACACCCAGCCGCAAACTCGGGGACGTTGGGACCCTCGCGGCGAGGGTGGCATGTTCGGCCCCGAAGGTGTGGTGGGTTCCCGCCACAAAATTAGTCCCGAGGAGTTCGTGGAAACCCCACGGGTTCAAGAGATGTTGGACATTATTGACGAACACGCCGCCGATCTCGATTTTTCTAGTCAACACAATCTTGGTTTCAACGGGCCGACACCTCCACCGTTAACTATGGCTGAGACATTGCGTCGAATGCCCGACGAACGTACCGGGACGTTAAGCCCCGACGCAGTAAAAGTGCAAACACTCGCTGGCAGAATGATGAAGGACAGACGTTTAAGTCGGTTACGGGGATGGACTCCCGAACTGGCCCAAGCGTTAGCCATAGCCCCAGATGCGGTGACACGGAAGTTTGTGTTGCGGTTAGCGATGGGGGACAGAGTAGCCAGAGAAGCAGTTGAACAAGCCATGCGGGTTTGGGTGGAAAGCCAAACATCAGCCAACAGCGCTTTGCGTACCATTAAAGGACTTCAAGACGACTTAGCTGCCGGGACGGACGCCACCACGATTGCTGGTTTGGAATCCGGGTTGAATGGGGCAGCGCAGCAAGCCATCAGAGAACTTATAGAACTCAACCCCGCTAACGCCGGGTCCCTATTCCAAGTTGCTTACGCAATGGGACACAACCAAATGGGGGGTTTAGCTCGTTTCGCTGACGACACCCTCCGAGCGGACATACCTATTGATGTGTTAGACGCAGCGGGGGACGCCACTCTCCTAACAGCCGCAAACGACTTTGTGTTAGCGGGCCTATTCAGCGAATCGTTAGGTGTCAACCGGACCTTATTCTCCACTTTGCATGAAGCCCCAGCTATCGCCGTTCGACGCACCCTTGGCTACAACGTGATGAACGTCATCGAACCCATCCCTTTCGCTGGGCGAGCAGCGCGCCGCATCATTGAAGTGACCAGGGAAGTTGTCCCCGATCACATCATGGACTTCAGAAACGTGGATCAAGCAGCCCAAAACTGGCGAGCCATGATACGGGAAGCTGCCGGAGCCGAAAACGGTCAACTTTTGCCGTTAGCGATGAAGAAACTCAAAATCGAAGGGGACGCTGACACTCTCATAGGGATGTGGCAAACCAAAACATTGTCGCAACGCAAAAAGTTTTTTTATGATGTTCGTGACGCTATGGCTGAAGCCTACGTCCAAAATTTTAGTAGCAAAATTGATCCGAAGTTGTTGCAACGAGCCAAAGAGTTTGCGAAAGACACAGGGGTGCCTGAAGAAAGGTACATCAACTTTTTGTTGTTTAACATCAAAGGCCGCGTTTCTGATGCCGAAAAGATGTTACGAGCTAAGGGTGCTACATCGAGGGAGTTCGCCACAGGTAAGGGCGTAGTTCTCGACGGTCAAAGCGCTATGGGGACTTCTTACCGCCGAAATGTTCCTATCATGCCCGCCCATTTAGCGGAAAGCGCTGTTATCCCCCGATACACCTACCTCAAAAATTTGGAACCCAAAAGTACGTTGACTAACGGGGCGAGGTGGGTTAACGGGTACCTAGATCTGGCGATGGCCGGATGGAAAAAAAGTGTGCTGTTGCGTCCCGGCTGGCCCCTCCGAGTTTTAACTGACGAAGAACTGCGTGCCATTTCGGCTGTCGGTTTAGAAAGCCAACTTGTCGGTTTCAAACAAGGGCTTTTGGATTACCGCACAGAATTAACTCGACGGCGAGGCATTGACGTAACAACCCCTTCCGTAGAGAGACTGGTGGCTCGTTTACAAGACGACATAGACCAGGGAATAGTTGAGTTACCCGGTGGAGGCACAAATGCTTCTGCTCTACCAGCGGATGAGTTGTTTGACGTTTTAGGTCCAGAAGTCATAAACGAAGTTTTTGAATCCACCACGAAAGAACTCCTCGAAGCAAGCAACCGCAACAGGCGAATCGGTCTGGGGGTCGGGGGTGCCTTCATGGGAGGTCCGGCGGGTCTTTTGGCGAGCGCTGGGTTGTATGGTCGTGTTAGCCGCAAAACAGTTCAGACTGCTGCTGTTAGAGAAGCCGCCGAGTATTTCGGTTTCCAAATTCGAGAAGTTTCAGTTCGCCAGTTAGAAGGAATAATTGACGACATCAAAGTGAGTGTCACCGAAGGACGGTTGAGTCCCGAGGCAGCAGCCACGGAAATCACGAACCTGCGTCACGCCACCGATCTTCTTGAAATGCGGGCAATCAGTGTGGACGAAGCTATGGATTTGCTTCACCCACGAATGAGCGCAGATTATGAGCAACTCCTCACGAACTTTGACCGTACCGGTTTACTTATGCACGACGCCGGTTACCAAGGGTTCATGCTTGGTCCCCACGGAGCGAAAAACGTTTTCGGCAACGATCCTTTTGAAATAATGATGAGCCGTAACGCTGCTTCCTCTGACGGAGGGCGGCGAGCGTTAGTGCAATCGGCTGGCGATCAAAGAGTCTTTGCGTTAGCTCAAGAATATGGTTCCCCCCAAGCGTACCAAGTGTTTCATTTCCGTAACCCCGACCAGGCAGGGGCGTTCGCAGCGAGATGGGATGACACTGTTAATAAACAGTGGACGCCGACCGGTGGTGTGGGAGTAGACGAATGGGTCGGCACTTTCCAAACATACATAAAGAATGTGTGGAGGTTAACTGACGACGAAATGGTCGCATGGTTGGAAGCTCAACGAGGAACCGAGTTTGCGAGAGCGTTCCCTTGGCATTACCTAGACGACGCTGGAGAAGCATCAACCGCTAATTTGCGTCGCTGGGTGGAAGCCACTCGCACGGAAATGGATTCCATTTTGCCTCGCCTGGATGATGGCAACTGGGGTAGCGACTTTATACCGACCTCTCGGGCGGTAGAAGCGTTCAACGTCTTAAGGGAACGAGCTTCGAGAGGTGAAAGACTTTCATGGAATAAAGACATTTTGCCTGAGCTTGAACAGATACGAGTTGAAACCGCAGACAGCCTTTTCGGTCGCAAAGGCGGACTCGCGAATGTTCACGAAGTCATCGAACGAATTAATGGGGGCATGGGGACTGCCCAAGTTCCCAATAACTTCGGTCAAATTGTTAGCCATTCCGGCATTGGGCAAGACCTAGCAACCGGCCATATCGGCAATAGGTTCATGGGTTGGGTTGACGAAACCATGCACAAAATGGGGACTGCTTCAGTAAATCATCTTTCCCGAAACCCTCTTTGGAAAGCCCTGTACGAAACACATGGGGCACGCCGAGTGCAACCGTTCCGCAACGCAGACGGCTCCTACTCCCTGACCCGGAAACAACATGCGGATGCGATGCAGGCCGCTAAACGAGAAGCCCTCAAAGAAATGCGTGACCTTCTCTACGAACTTGGGAAAAGAACTCGGTTCCAAGAAATCGTCGGGAACCTTTCACCGTTCTTCGGAGCGTACCAAGAAGTCATCAGCAAATGGGCGGGCATAGCTGTCCGCAACCCCGTGTACGTCGCACGAGGTACCCGTTACTACCAGATGGCTAACGACGAAGACAACCGCATCCACCTGGACTTCACTGATTGGGCAGAAAACGATGTCGTTGGGAAAGCTATGGGTAAAGGCATCCCCGGCATGGGTTGGGTGCAGCCGTTACTCGAAAACCAAGTGGTAACCGTGAACCCCGGTTCCATAATGATTTGGAACGCGAGCCCCGGCGTAAACCCTGGAGCGAACTGGCTTTTAGGTGAGTTCGCTATAATGAGTCCCGAGATTGGGGAAATGGTTCAGTTTTTCCAACCCTACGGGGCTTCGGAAGCAAACACGGTGTGGCGACGGGCGTTAGAGAACGCTGAACCCACCATTCTGCGGCGACTCCCCCTTGAAGGGTCAACTAACTACGACAAGATGGTGGGCCTCGTAGCCCAAGATCTGATGGGGGAATACATCCGTCAAGGGATTTTTGTTACTGAAGAAAACCTTAGCTCTATCGGCTACGAGTTCACTAAAGAAGTAGAAAGCCGAGTGAAGCAGATAATGATGGTTCACGCTGTAGCGGGCGCATCGTTACCCGTCAGCATCGGTGTCACTTCTCCCGACTACAAACTCATGGAAGGGTACCGCAAAGTTCAGGCCGCTGTAGGGTTTGAAAAAGCTGTTATCTGGTTGTTGAACAATCACCCCGAGTATTGGCATATCACCCGGCGACGCACCCGACTGAGGGAGGGGGTTGCTGCGGTCACTAAAGAAGGCAGCCGTCGCAAAGAACAGCACGAAAATTATGCCAACAGGAATCCTCTAGTTGGTGACTTTGTTTTAGGTGAAATAGGGGCAACGGACAGCACCAGCACCTTCTCCTATTTTGCGTACACAGCGGCAATAGCGCAAGGGAACCTTGAAAGGCTCGATGCGTTAGAAACATTGAAGACGACAGCGACTTCTGTGGGGTGGGTGGAATTTAATGCCCGCATGGAACCCATCGATGCCGAACTTTTGAGGAAGTTCGAGGCCGGTGAAACGAGATCCCTCAGTCTCAACGCTAAAGGCAACGAAACTGAAAGGGCGGAACGCAACGCGATTATTAACAGCTTAAAACGCAAATACCCGTACTGGTACAACGCTTACAACAGCTCCGGGGGTAAAGAAGTTATGCGGGGTGTGCTGGTTTCGTTTACCGAGATGGTGAACGATCATTGGGACGAATTTGATTACCGTCCAGAGTTGGAGAAGATCCGCGAGTATTTGGATGTGCGATGGGAAATCCAGGAAGAGTTGAAGAGTCGCCCCGATACGAGTTTGCGAGATAGCGATAACATTGATTTGTATAACGAATGGATAATGCACCACATTAAGTGGGGTCAGAACCCGACGTTTAATGCGGTGCTGCGTCGTTATTTCAACAATGATTTCATTACCCCAGATAGTTGGATAGATACCGCTCCTAAAGGTTTAGGTTAGAAAATGGTAGCAGTAACAGCGGAACAAATAGAAAAAGCTGACGACGACGGTCGTAAAACCATGTTGGGGGGGCTGCTTATCAGCCTAAATGCGGTAGACGCTATCAGCGACGAAGTTCTGAACCAAGAACTTTACGATGAGGGTAAAGCAACATGGGAAGCGTTGATTGAGGACGAAGACTGGGACGGCGCAGCAGCATTCCTGGCGACGAACACTCCAACCCCCGAGTTGGAAGGTACGACTGTTGGGGGCACACAAACAGTCCGAACGGACACCGGTGAAGATGTGTTGTTGGGGGTTATCCGCGATCCGTTAGATGTCGCAATCGAAGACCTCGAAGGCGCTGACCGGGCGCTACTCGGAGGGTTCACAAAACCACCCGAGGATTACCTGGCAAGCGATTATCTGGAATGGTTGCAAGGAATTTCGGAAGGGGACAAAGACCGTTTAGCCCAAGCCCTATTCGTTCAGGGGTATTACGACGGGTTCAACATCACTGATCTTGACGACATCAACGACCCCACCTATTTCGCTAATGCCATACGAGGCGCTGTGGAAAACGCCGCAACCGCCGCCGAGATATTCGGTCCCGACTTAGGACTGAAAGCTGTCCCCACGTTAGAAGAAGGAGGCCGTTTCGCTGATGTCACCCAAGAAGACTTTGAACAAGCGAAACTAAAGTTTGAACAAGCGAAACTAAAGCTCCTGAGAGACAGCGGCCCCACCTACTATCCCACCAGTTATCTGAAAGCGACGGGACAACAGGTAGCTCAACAAACATTGGGTAGGAACTTTAACCGCAGAGAACTTCAACAGTATGTGCTGATGGCTAACACACTTTTGGACGACCAAAGCGATCCTGCTCGTTTGCGTAACGAACAAATTGACTTACCTTCAGCGGGGGTAGAGTTCGCTACATCGTTAGATCGAGAAGGGGCTCAGGCTAAAGGAATCGGGGATTTGATGTCCACCGTAGACAAGGTGCTCGGGTTATGACAACCTCAATTTCAACGCTGGCAAAAGCTCTCGAAGAACGAGGGTTCACCCCTGAACAAATCCTCAACTTCGTTGCCATAGCACGAGGCGAATCCAGCTATCTTTTTGAAGCAGTTAACCGTCACCAGGAAGGTGGGGATGAGGGGGATGATTCGTGGGGTCTTTTCCAAATCAACTTTACGTCCAGCGCTGCGGGAGAACAGCGAGCTGAAGAACTTGGCATACCCACTAAAGCTGACGGTTTGCCTACGGTGGCTGGGTTAGCCAAATATTTTGGGTTGACTCGCACAAAAAATGAGGACGGTTCGTATACATACAAGCCACGGAAAGACATTTCTGAAGCGGAGTTACTTAAACGTAATCTTGATGCTTTAGAGATGATGTGGAACGGGGAAGATTATGCGGCTTGGTCCGTTCACCCCGACAACGACGGGTTTGACGAAAATCAACGGGCGCAAGAATTGTGGTCCGAGCATGTAGATTTCGTTAAAGACTCTTTATTTGACGAGTACGGGGAACTCGTGGAAACTATCCCGGCGCCCTTTGATCCAGGTGAACGACCAGAAGATTCAGCCAACATTGGGATACATAGTCGTGTCGCGGGGGAAGAATACGGGGAAACGGGGAGGCCGTCGCCGGAGGAATGGCAGCGGCGTGAAGATGAACGGGTAGAACGTGAAGACAGAATAGAATTTAATCAGCAAGATCCCGGTGCGGAGTGGGATTTCCCTCTCCGTGACCCCGATTTCAAAATACCGGGTGTTCTGACTGACGAAATGGTTAACGCTTTATACGAGCAGTTCGGAAACGCCGACTATTTCATGGGTCGAGAAGATATGCGTATCTTCACTGGTATCGACGGCAAACCCATAGAGCGTCAAACGATGGAGGGTGGGATACTCGTTGAACCTGGCATGAACGCTTTACTTTATGCACAGGTGATGGGGTACATCTCTGAGAGGCAACTGACAAGCGTTTTTGAGCAAACCGAGTGGTGGCAAACTCGTAGGCCTATAGAACGAGCGTTCGATGTCAAATGGCATGGACTGGGGGGCGCTGGTTGGCAACAAGGCGACGAATGGTCGATTGACCAAGAGGAGTATTTAGATACCGAGGGTGACGAGTTAGCAAAGATGGCTGCCCGTTTGGGGCTTGACATTGAGGACGAAGCTGTCAAAAAAATGTTGCGAGATATGTCTTACCGTTCGATGCGGTTAGGTATGAACACGCGAGATCAGAAAGAGGCATTGTATTCGTCGTTGCAAAACGGGTTAGATCCTGATCGTAACCCCGGTTTGATTGAGGGGTTTGAGGCAGAAGTAGCGGTGTTAGAGAATAAGTGGATGGTTGACTTGTCTGGGGAAGCCGCAACGGAATTAGCGAAACGCCTCTATTTTGCTGACGATAAAGACATTGAAAAAGATTTAATTAACGACCAGATGAGGGAACAAGCCCGCAATATGTATCCCACGTTGGTCAACTTGATTGATGCCGGTTACAACCCTCAAACCTATTTCCAGCCTTACAAAAACAAGGGTGAAGCTATCTTGGAACGTCCCTTGGATTTCTTGGCTGGGGATAACGATATGTTCCTTCAAATAGCTACAGGTGGCGTAGGAGAAAACGGGCTGCAAAACCCGATGGCGTTGGGTAACGCTGGAGATTATTTCCGTAGCCGCGACGAGTGGCGTTACACGAACAATGCTGGCGATGTGGCTTATGACATGGCGCAAGAAGTTATAACCATGTTTGGTGGTTTGGGCGGGCAGGCCCATACTTCTGGGTCGTTCAGCGGTTACACAGGCCAACTGGCTTAGGAGTAGATGTTATGGCTGATTTTGATTTAGGCGATCCTTACACTGGGAAAGAATTTACGCGCCAAGGTAAAAAAGTCAATATGGACGACGGCACCTATGTTGAAGGTGGTGTCCGTTATCTTTACACGGGTGAAGACGACCCAGACGGATTCCCTCTTTTCATGCCTGAGGGCGGGTGGAGTGACACCCCCCAACAGTTAGCGACTGACGAGCTTTATATCCCCGGTAGCGAATTAAACCCTATCGATCCCGTAGATAACCAACCTGCACTTATACAAGTCCGACGGGCTGACGGTACTGTCCAGCCGGGAGCATGGACCCCAAACCCTGCCGCCTATGTGGCTCCTGTTAAACCTGCTGACGCTGACACTGCCCCTAGCGGTAAATACACTACGACTCAAGACGAGAGAGGGAACACTGTCTGGAATATCAGTCCAGGTTGGAAGGGTGGCGCAGGGGGGGGCAAGACTGGTGGCACAGGTACGACTCCCAGCACAGGTACAGGTGTTGGCGCTGACGGCACACCCAAAGAGGACGCTTTCAGTATCGTTGACGATCTTGTCAGGTCATACGGTTTAGACAAAAGCATTGCCGATTTCATTAAAGGACAAATGAGAACGGCGCAGTCTCGAACTGCTATCGCCATGAAAATCAGGGAACAACCGGCCTACCACCTTCGTTTCCCAGCAATGAAAACTCGCATTGACGCCGGTTTGCCTGCGTTAACAGAAAACGAATACATGGCTTTGGAAACCGATTACCGGTCAGCGATGCAAGCCGCTAATCTACCAGAAAATTTCAGTGATGGCCCTGAAGATTTCGCTGCGCTAATCGCCGGGGATGTGTCGGTCGCAGAAGTTCAGTCACGGGTTGCTTTAGCCGAACAATCAGTAGACCAGGCGAACCAAGACACAATCGCTCAACTTCAAAGTTGGTATGATCTTCCCAAGGGGTCGTTGGTGGCTTATTTCCTTGACCCCGATGCAGCTAAAAACGTTTTCGAGCAGAACCGCCGCATGGAAGCCGCCGGGTTATCTGTGGGGGCGATGCGTGCTATTGGTCCAGACGCCCCGTGGGGGGGCACCCTTGCAAAGAGCACCGCTGAAAGGTTGCAGCGTGAGG
>Ga0115008_10001819_pt1 | contig 17543 bp, 16 predicted proteins | sample FraStrMetagenome_FD_87164 | JGI IMG/M metagenome (GOLD analysis project Ga0115008, IMG submission 87164) | Marine eukaryotic phytoplankton communities from Arctic Ocean - Fram Strait ARC3M Metagenome | ecosystem: Environmental > Aquatic > Marine > Oceanic | place: Fram Strait | collected...
AGCGGTAGCTGACTCAAATCACTACGCAGGCCTCTCAAATCGGCCCAATCACAGGCCTGACGCAAAAATAAAAGCAACGACGAGTCCCAAGCACGCAGCCGACCCTGGCGAAAGCAAAGAACTTGGCAGGCGGGATGCTGCTCATGTGCGGACTCCAGCACCTCCACACAATCTGGCCGATCCAGCATCAAGCGCCACCCTCCTGTAAATTCAAGCACCAGCAGCTCATGCTCACTCCACAGGCTTAAGCCCGCCTGTTTACTTAGATCATCTACCATACTGTGCCATCCACCAGCTTGCTGCAGACTGAACTGCGCGAGGCCTTTAAATCTAATCGATTTGCCACTAGCAATACTACCGCGCAGCGTTCATTTCGCATGACACATTCCGTTAGCTTGATCCAATTGATAGTACAACAAACCGACAAGCGCAAGCGCATGACCAATCTTATTGTCTTTTACCCACTGAAACACATCGGCCTCTAACATTAGCCGTAATTCTAACTGTTCGTGCTCGTCCCAATCGGTGCCACAATCTGTCAACTGCACTTGATCTGCAAAAACAATGTGACAGGTATTATTGAGAATCGCGGGGTTCGGACTACAGTGCCCAATCAGGCGACCACTTTGTGCCTGATAGCCAGTCTCTTCTTTTAATTCGCGTAGCCCAGCTACCACCGGATCTTCGCCAGCATCAATAATACCGCCCGGAAATTCCCAAGACAGTGCAGCGGAACCACAGCGAAATTGCCGCACCATCAACAATTTTCCCTGCGGCGTGCGCGCGATCACCACCACCCAGTCACGCGAGTCAATGTAGTAAAACTCACCGACTTTGCCCTGATAGGGTAATTGATAACGGCGAGCGCGCAAATCCCAAACTCGACAGGATTGTAACAATCGATCATCCATTTGCTGCCACAATGCAGGCGCTTGCTCTAAATCTGGAGCCGGCATCAGTTCGCGGGTAGCTGAATTTCTTGGCCGATTTGCAATCGGCGTGGATCAACTGCTGAATTGGCATCCAGCAACGATTGCAAACTGACACGCTGGCTCGCGGCAATCTTCGCAAAATTATCACCCGGCTGAATAGTGTAGCGGCCCGCTCTATTCGAATTACTGCCAAGCTGCTCAGCGGATGCCGAGGCGTCAGTAACAACTGACTGCTGCTCTTGCGTAACAGCCGGCTCAGTCGGTCCATTTAATTGCTGCACCAACTTGACAAACTCTGCTCGATTGGCTTGCACGCCAGCGACTGCTTGCTTCGCCAATTGATTAGCCTGAGTCTGGTAGAGCCGCAGCTGCTCCTGATTCTCTTTCAACTGCGAAATGTATAAGTTCTGCGATGCCAAATCCGCCTCAAACCGCTTAATCTTTTGCTCCAGACGCAGCATACTACTGGAGCCCGTGGCCAGCGATGCATCAACTGAGTTGACAGCTTTTTTAGCATTCAAACCGAAATAAAGCCCGCTAGCAGCCAGCACTAAAGCCAGAATAGATAACGCAAGCGGAATCGGATTACCGGCCGTGGGGTTGTTTTCATCTTCCATATGGAATTCAACGCTAAGTAATTTATTGCGCTGTGCAAGTCAGCGTTGACTGACTTAGATATCACTCACTGGTTTTACTTTCGCCACGAAAATATCGATTCAAAAAAATTGCTTGGACTTCACTGCTAACAGCGCAATCCGAGCTAATGCTGAGCTTTCTGATCGGCTTTCGGTCAACAGCTTCTATAGTTTGTCGCAAACAACCGAATCACTTATGGCCAAAATATACATTCGAACTCCAGATCATGATAGCTCGCGTGGTCCATTTGACATCGCAAAACTACAAACTTTGGCTGAAGCCGGTCAGATCGACCTGAACACTTTATATTACGATGAGGAACAGCAAGAGTGGATCCCAATCGCCATAAAGCAAACACTACGTGCCGCCGTCTTTCCGCAACGTAAAAAACTGAAGCTCAAAACACGTGCGCCCAAAGTAGCACTAGAGGATAACTCCGCCAGCTCAGGTCTGCTGGGCGAGCCCGCAGGCAGGTCCACCAGTATCAAAGATTTGTTGAATGCTGCCGCCAGCAATGCCGAACAGCGTAGCCAGCTGCAGAAAAGTTCAAGACGGGGCAGCCGCATGTCCCCTCTCACACTAGCCATCATGATGTTTGGCTCGGCTACCACTTTCTGCGCGCCGCACCTGACGCAAATTAAAAACATTTTTAAAGATCAAAACTACGCCACGCTCCTTAATCACCCCTTACTGTTATTGGGCTTAATAGATGCACTATTAGCCATCTTATTACTATTTGCAGTAACCGAAATATACCCCATTATTCGTAGTCGAGCGATGCTACTGCTAAGCAGCGGCTGCTATCTCGGCTGGGCCATGAGCGATCCGCATTTGATCGGACTCTCACTGGCAGCTGGTTTGGCCATGTTCCTACTCACAGTATCACGCAATTTCACATGCTCGCTCATTGTGAGCATAATTGGCTGCGTCAGCAGCGGCTACTTAGCCTACCTTGCCATTAACGGATACTTTAGCAATTTTTTCAGTAGCTTACAGTTACAAATCATCAGCGATTGATCGCAACAAACTACCTATTTTGAACGCTTACAACTACAGAAACTCCACCAGCAAACTAAGTTTTTCAACCCGTCTTAATTCACGTATCCAGCGCGTCAAAACCCTGATAACAACAGACATTTGGCAACTGGAGCATCTCGACAAAAAAACATTAAAAGCGAGAGTCTTCTTTTTACTTCGCATCATTACACTGACCGTCCAAGGCCTAAAACGTAATAAACTTCCAGTCCAATCCGCAGCACTCACTTTTTACTCCCTTATCGGCTTGGGCCCCTTGATTGCATTCGGCATCATGATCTCTGGATTTTTGTTGGAAAAAGACATCCAACATCCTGCCGGCATACCGGCCGACAGCATAGTGGTCGAAAAGATCATACAAGCCATTGCCTTTGCCGCACCGCAAATTGCCGTCAACGTTGACTCTCAGCCAGGATCTGAGACTCAAATAGATCCCAAAATGTTGGAATTAATTAGTAATTTCAGCGATGCCGCCCAATCGGGCACAGTCGGCGCAGTCGGATCACTCATGCTACTGTTTATAGGTATTCAGGTCCTGACATCCATCGAGGGCTCTTTCAACTCGCTCTGGGGGGTTCGCGTCGGACGAAAACTAGGCGAACGAATAGTAACCTATTGGACCTTTATAAGTTTAGGTGCGGTGCTCGGGACCGCAGCAGTGTCGCTATTAACCGCAAATGCATTGATTGGCATGACTGAAAACTTGCCATTCGGTAGTGTGCTCACCTCAGTCATTCAATACGCCACTCCAATCGCCGCGTTTTTAATCATCTTAGTTCTGATCGCTTTTTTCTTTCGTTTCATACCGAACACAAAGGTTGAATGGAAGCCGGCATTTACTGGCGCATTGCTAGTCGTACTACTACTCAATCTCTACAACATGCTTTCGTTTCTTTATGTCCAGCGCGTAGTGGATACCCGTAGCTTATACGGATCAGTGGGAATTATTGTCGTACTAATGCTAGGCCTATATGTGTTTTGGTTGCTTATCTTATTTGGCGGGCAAGTCACCTACGCAGTACAAAATGCAGATTTTTTAACTAACGAAAACGCATGGCAAAAGACTAGCCAACGTGCGCGCGAAGCCATCTCACTAGCAGTCTTACTAACTGTGGCACAGCGCTTTAAAAATTGCCAGCCGCCAGTTCATTATAGCCAGCTACACAAGATTTTACGGGTACCCAGCCATGTATTGAATGCCAGCATCAACCGCTTAATTGCAATTGGCTACATCAATCAAAGCGAGAGCTACTCGATGTCATCTGAGCGCGATCCTGCACTACAGCCCAGCCGCCCACTGGAGGAAATTTCTTTAGCCGAATTCAAGTCTAGCTTCGAATGCTACGGCAATAACGAAGGAATCCAGCATTTATCCAACTCGCATCCAGGAATTTGCAGTTACTTGGAAGCCAGCGATTCCAACAATAAGACAGCAGCAGCACAGATAAAATTGAAGGACTTGATCCAGCTTCATACGGTGCAATTCTAGCCGCATTAATTTTTAATTAACCACTGCAGTTGAAGACATTGCTAGAAGTGAACCGAGACACCCAACGACAGACCGATTAAATGTTTTAAACTGCGCGCAGATCGTCCAGCGCAAAAAATGTAGTTTAGCGGCCAGCTTAAATGCCTGAGCGAGACAATAAAATTCAGTTAGCGAAGCACAAAGACCTCATCCGCGACTTGGATATTATCCGAACGGATGATGCGTCGATTGCCATCGGCCAATACCAGAACTTGTGGTTTCCATTTTTTGGCTTCCTCCGCCTCGAACTGAGCAAACGACATAATTACTAAGAGATCACCTTCGGCCCCCTTGTGGGCAGCTGCACCATTGAGCGAAATAATGTTAGATCCCTCGGGCGCTTCAATCGCATAAGTCTCCAAACGCTCGCCATTCGCGATATTGGCGACCAATATCTTCTCATAAGGCATCAAGCCGACCTGCTGCATCAAGCCAGAATCAATTGCTAGGCTTCCTTCGTAATGAAGCGCCCGATCTGTGACCTCTGCACGTAGCAGCTTTGATTTGAGAAGTGTAACTTGCATAATAATAAAATTCAGGATGTAGTGAATTTGTCAAAAAATAATCAACCTTAGTCGTCGGCGCAGGCAATACTATTGACGATGAAAACGCAGACATACCACAGATGACAGCATTTCGCAGTTCAATCCAGCTAGTTCAAGAGAATATCTGCAAAATAATAGCGACTACGACAGAATCAAGCGGCCGAAACTTAACGCTAAGACGCTCTTATCTGATAACTTGCGGCTCATTTGGGTAACTGCCCAACCATTTGACCAATGGACAATTTTCTTTCAACTCCGAGATGGCAGCTTGCACATTGCCGTCTTGGTAGTGGCCCAGCAAATCAATAAAGAAATAGTAATCCCAAGCTTTTTTGCGGCTGGGCCGCGACTCAATCTTACTTAAATTAATGCCGCGACTGGCAAAGGGCTGCAGCGCTTGTTCCAAAGCGCCACTTTCGTCATTCAGAGAAATTACTAAACTGGTCTTATCTCGGCCCGCTCCCAACGCTTTAGCCTGAGTTTTCCCGACCACCAAGAAGCGAGTGACATTACCCACCTTATCCTGAACTCCACGTTCAACAATGTTTAAAGCATATAGCTCAGCACATAGCGAACTCGCCACGGCAGCCACTTCGGGCCGCTGCATGGCAGTCTGCGCCGCCGCAGCCGTACTACTCACATCTACTAATAAAGCATGCGGTAAATTACGGCGCAGCCAGTCGCGACATTGCCCCAGCGCTTGGTCCTTTGAATGCACCTCCTTGATCGCAGAAAGTGGCGATTGCGAGAGCAAGCAATGTTCGATTGGCAAATAGACTTGCGAGCAAATCAACAGATCCGACTCGACCAACATATCCATCGAATGAAAGACCGCTCCCTCGGTCGAATTTTCGATCGGAATGACCCCATAATCCGCGCTACCATGCTCAACTGCGGCAAAGACATCCGGGATGGTTTTCATCGCACGATGTTCCAAGCTCAGACCAAAATTGCGCAGCGCCGCTTGATGCGTGTAAGTCGCCTCAGGCCCCAAATACGCGATCGTTAATTTCTTTTCCAACGCTATCGAAGCCGAGATTACTTCGCGATAAATCGCCCGCAGCGTTTCATTCGTCAGCGGCCCAGGATTCAACTGGCCCAGTTTTGCCATCACCTGCGCCTCGCGACTGGGATCATAATAGTCCGCCCCGTTGACACGCTTTATTTTGCCGATTTCACTGGCATGCCCAACCCGTTCACTGAGTAAGCGCACAACTTCACGGTCAATCTTATCAATCGCATTGCGGTGTTTATTTAAATCGGCTAATTCTGTCATCGGCTTTATTTCAGGGCTATAAAATGGGCTTACTATTGAGCGGCATCACTCTCAGCATTTTCTTGCTGCCAGTCCACTTGCACAAACTTTTGGTCGAGCAATGACTCGTCTGACTTAAATTCTTGAGAAAGTCCAACATCGATATCGGAAACTGCCGTGCCGCCAAGCTGACTTCGGCGCATCCAATCATTAATTTGGTGAGGACTTAAGACATCGGATGCCGGTAAGTCTGCTAATGACTTGATGCCTATAAATTCCAAAAAGTGCTGATTGGTAACATATTGCAGTGGCCGGCCGGGCAGCTCTGCCCGCCCGCTGACACGCACCAGCTCAAAGTCGATAAGTCGATGCAGTGCACTATCAGCCGAGACCCCACGAATTGCCTCGATTCCTGCCCGAGTCACAGGCTGGCGATACGCGACAATCGCTAAAGTTTCCAGCGCAGCTGGGCTCAACTTCATCGGACGGGGCTCTCCCCGTAACAAGCGAACAAATTCGGCAAATTGGGGCGCAGTCACCAATTGATAACCATTAGGGACTTCAACAACACGGTAAGCTTTATTTGCCACCTGCGCTTCCTCTGTGAGTGACATCAATGCATTCAAAATCTGCTGAGAATCCACCGCGAATGAAGACCTGGAAACTTCCGCGCCTGCGATCGGCGGGTTCTCCAACTCAGCCAGCTCAGTCATTTCCTGTTGGTAACGCATGAACAGCTTAACCAGATGATTCAATGCGATCGGCTCAGAAGTCGATAAAAGCAAGGCTTCCAAGGTCTTTTTCAGATCAAATTCCATAAGGCCGGCGGAACATTAAAATAAAGAGATAAGCATTGAAGTAAAAAAGGAGGTTGTCGTCTGGCCGCATATTCATTGGTATACTCGATTTCCTGCAACGAGAAACACACTGTAATTTACTAATACGCTCAGATCATGGCTGACAAGACAACACGCCCATATTCTTCCACTGTAGTTGACGGCAGCGACCGTGCGCCCGCACGCTCAATGCTACGTGCAGTCGGCTTCACCGATGAAGATTTCCTAAAACCACAAATTGCGGTCGCCAGCTCGCCCACCGACATGACTCCTTGCAACGTTCACTTAGGTGAACTCAGTGATCATGCTCGCAACGGTATCAATAACAACGGTGGTAAAGCTGTGTTCTTCAACACTATTTCAGTGACTGATGGCATTTCCATGGGCACTAAAGGCATGCGTTACAGTCTGGTCTCGCGTGATGTGATCGCCGATTCCATCGAGACCGCCGTGGCAGCGGAGGGCTTTGATGGCTTAGTCGCCATCGGAGGATGCGATAAAAATATGCCAGGCTGCATGATTGCTATTGCACGCCTAAACCGCCCAGCAGTCTTTGTTTACGGCGGCACGATTTTACCGGGCTTTTTGCCTAAGGACAAAAAAGAGTGCCATCCGATGGACATCGTGTCCGTATTCGAAGCTGTCGGCCAGCACGCCAAAGGCGAACTGACAGATGCAGAGCTGAAAGAAATCGAAAAGTACGCCATCCCAGGCCCCGGATCTTGCGGTGGCATGTACACTGCAAACACCATGGCCAGCGCCATTGAAGCGCTCGGCATGAGCCTGCCCGGCAGCAGTGCCCAAGCCGCCATCGGCGAGCCCAAGCGAAAAGACTGCGAAAACGCCGGCGCTGCTGTCATCAAACTTCTGGAAAATGACATTAAACCACGCGACATTATGACGCGTCAGGCTTTTGAGAATGCCATTACCACCTGCTTAGCTCTGGGCGGATCGACTAATTTGATCCTGCACATGCTGGCAATCGCTCACTCTGCCGAAGTTGAACTCAGTATCGACGACTTCAAAGAGATTGGAGCACGCATTCCACTATTAGCCGACGTAAAACCTTTCGGAAAATATAGCATGAGCCACCTGATTCGCATTGGCGGCATTCGCCCAATGATGAAGATGTTGCTCGACCGCGGCTTACTTCACGGCGATTGCTTAACCGTCACAGGCGAAACAATGGCCGAGTCGCTCAAAGACGTACAGCCCTATGCACCTTTCTCGGAAGGCCAAGACATCATCCACCCTTGGGACCAGCCAATAAAAGCCTCCACCCACCTGCGTATCTTGCGCGGCAATCTGGCCCCTGACGGTGCCGTCGGCAAAATCACCGGCAAGGAAGGTGAATACTTTAAAGGCACTGCCAAAGTTTACGAGAGCGAAGAAGAAGCGCTAATTGGAATATTACGTGGCGATGTTGTTAAAGGCGACGTGGTAGTCATTCGCAATGAAGGCCCAGTCGGCGGTCCGGGCATGCGAGAAATGCTATCCCCCACCAGTGCTGTCGCTGGCCGCGGCCTGATTAAAGATGTCGCACTAATCACAGACGGTCGTTTTTCGGGCGGCAGCCATGGCTTTGACGTCGGGCACATTACACCCGAAGCTGCCAAGGGCGGGCCGATCGGGATTGTAAAATCTGGCGATATCATCGAAATCGATGCGATCAAGAACACCATTAATTTGCTAATCGAAGATAGTGAATACCAAGCTCGCCGCGCGGCCTATGTCATCGCGCCGGCCCGTGAAAAACGCGGAGTACTTGCAAAATACGCAAAACTAGTCGCCAGCGCCTCCGAAGGTGCAGTCACCGATAAGAACTTATAATATAAAACGAGTCAGTAAGTCATTTGTAAATCGCTGAGCAATTTACAGCCAGCTTCCATCCTAATTATTACTTAAAGCTATGTCCTGGGAACGCTTCAAAAAAAACTATCTTGCCATCGAAGAGCTCAATTTCGCGCTCGACACCAGCCGCATTGATTTCGACGAAAACTTCTTAGCTACGATGGAACCTCGTATGCAAAAAGCTTTCGCCGAGATGGCCCAGCTAGAAGCCGGCGCAATCGCCAATCCTGACGAAGGTCGCATGGTCGGTCACTACTGGCTACGCGCCCCGCAACTGGCTCCTAAAACAGTACTAAGCGCAGAAATCGAAGACTGTGTGGCCAAAATTAAAAAAATTGCGGCTGAAGTCCACAACGGCACGCTTAAGGGTGCTGCGGGCAACTTCAAGAACTTGCTAATCATCGGAATTGGCGGCTCTGCACTCGGGCCTCAATTCGTGGCTGATGCACTGGGTCATCCAGATTCTGACAAAATCAAACTTTACTTTTTCGACAACACCGACCCAGATGGACTAGATCGTACACTCGCGAAAGTCGACGGCCAATTAGGTCAGACACTGGCGGTCGTCATTTCAAAATCGGGTGGCACACCCGAAACACGCAACGGCATGCTGGAAGCTGAAACCGCGTACTCTATCGCAGGTCTTAACTTCGGCCATCACGCGATAGCAATTACTGGCCAAGGCAGCAAACTACACGAATACTCAAAGACCCACGGCTGGCTCGACTTTCTCCCGATGTGGGACTGGGTCGGCGGACGCACCAGTGAATTAGCCGCTGTCGGGCTATTTCCAGCCGCGATTCAAGGGCTAAATATTGACAGTATACTGGCCGGCGCAGCAGCCATGGATCGGGCAACTCGCAGCACTGAAACCGCTCAAAACCCGGCAGCACTACTCGCTCTGATGTGGTATCACGCCACCGAAGGTAAAGGCGCCAAAGACATGGTCGTACTGCCCTACAAAGATCGATTGATGCTGTTTTCTAAATACCTGCAACAGCTGGTGATGGAATCCTTGGGAAAAGAGAAGGACTTAGACGGTAATGTCGTGCATCAGGGCATCACCGTTTACGGCAACAAAGGATCGACCGATCAACATGCTTATGTTCAGCAACTACGCGATGGTGTACATAACTTCTTCGCCATCTTCATTGAAGTGCTTAAAGACCGTGATGCCGATTCGATCGAGGTCGAAGCAGGCACCACATCGGGCGACTTCCTGCAAGGCTTCTTTCTCGGCACACGCGATGCGCTTTATGAAAACGGCCGTCAATCGATCACCATTACCATCGACGAAGTCACCCCAGCGGCAGTCGGTCAATTGATCGCATTGTTCGAACGGGCTGTCGGCTTGTACGCCAGCTTGGTTAATATCAATGCTTACCATCAACCTGGTGTGGAAGCGGGGAAAAAAGCGGCCGCAACAGTACTCAACCTGGAACAAGAAATCATCCAATTATTGAAAGCACAATCCGGACAGAGCATGACAGCTGACTCGATTGCCAGCAAATTAGGGCAAGAAACACAAACAGAACTGATCTTCAAGTTGCTACTTCGCCTAGCAGCCAACCCACGCGGCATAAGCGCTAGCTACAAATCTCCCATTTACGAAACTGAATTTTCGTATATGTAAACTTTAAGTAGCGGCCCCATCCAGCCTGCTAAAATTCTAATGAAACTACGCTCGTACCTGCTTTGCCTGCTAGCAACTCTTGTCGCACTGCTTGGGTGGAGTTTGCTTTATTTGGAAAAAAGCAAACTTCACTCACAACAGTTGCAGTTAAAGAGCTTGCATACGCTCATGCTGCAAGCAAATGAGGAATTGGTAGTTTGTGCCTCTCAGACTAGTCAGCTTAAACTACAGCTCCAAACAGAACAAGATACCCAAAGCACAACACAGCAGCAATTAGAGGCGAACCGCACGGAACTCTTTATCACGCAGCAAGAAGCCACTCGCAGCCAGCAAAAGCTGCAACAACTACGCACTCAATTCAATCAGCGGGAGCAACAATTAAATAAAGTCCGCACCGAACTCGTGGAGAGCGAGCGCAGGCTGAATGCAAGTAGTCAGGCTGGTAAAATTGCGCAACTTGCAGAGCGCATCAACGCACTGGAGCTAACAAACCTAGCGCTCAATGCACAATTGAACACGGGATCAAAACAGCTAGAGAAAAGGCCTTGAACTTCCGAACAAATCAATATGTTAAATCCACGGCTCACACTGACCGATTAAAACACAAACGCGTTAACAAAACTCACTCGATGCTCAGCAAGCTCCTTTTCTTTCTAGTTCTGATTACCAGCACATTCGCACTATCCGGTTGTTTTGACGCCACAGTCGACGAGCAGTCCGTCCCCTGGGGCCGGCCTGCAGACTGGGAACGCGGTGCTCCTGGATTCGGCGGCTACTAGCCACCAAATCAAAAAATAAATCTATATTTATTGAAAAAGTTTTGCTTCTCTCAGCAGCCCTAGCTTAACCTTATATTATGCACGAATTAACAGGAACAGTTAAAGAAATTTTCGAAGAACAAACCTTCGGCAGCGGTTTCAACAAGCGCGAGTTTGTCGTCACTTCTCAATCAGGCAAGTTTCCGCAGGAGATCAAATTTGAATGCTTGAAGGATAAAGTCGCGCTAGTCGAAAAGCTCAACAAGGGTGATTCAGTCAAAGTTACTTTTGATATCAATGGCCGCGAATGGCAGGGCAAATATTTCGTCAACCTAGCAGCATGGAAAGTTGAATCCAACACTGCTGCGGCCGGTGGTAGCGAAGAGCCCCCACCCTTTGACCCCGCTGATGAGATTTTGGACGAAGAACCACCTTTTTAAGCTTAATAAACTTATTCCACAGGCCTGTGCGTGATCGATGCACAGGCCTTTTTTTTGCTTCATCACCGATTACTGGCAAAGGCATACTTATTTAGCAAACCGCATCGCTGTTCCCTTGTGCGTTGATGCGCTAGCGTAATGGCACTTTCACTCGGAGCCAGAAACAGGGCTGAAGGTATAAGTTCGAACTGACCATCAAGGAATTTCGAATTGCCACAACCTACATAGCTTAGTTTCAAATTAAAATATGCAGGTCGACAATCTAGCCGATCACATTCAAGTCGGCCAGCATCACTGCTAAATAAGCTGCGAAAATTACCTCAAGACTAATTAGCTCAAACTGAAACCATATCAAAGCTAATAATTTGAACAATTAAGGCGCTAACCAATCGGAATTAAGTAGCTGATAGAATTTCCAGCTGCATTGCAGCCACTTAGAATAAAGCTGAATTCTATGTTTTTTTTAATACTAAAGCACTCTAGACCCTCTACTAGGATTCAAGTGCAATACGACGAACTACCTCTGCTGCCAGAAAAAACCCGATAGTTCCAGTCAAGAAAGTTGCCGAGCCAAAACCGGTATCGCAATTCAAACGATAATCGGCGTCCGATACGCGCTGACAGGAGACCGAACCATCCTGCTGCGGGAAAAGCGGTGACTCATCTGAATAAACACAATCAATCTTGAATTTCTGCCGCTTAAAGCCAGGAAAGCCATAGTCGCGGCGCAAACGCTTGCGCACTTGTAGTAACAACGGATCATTGACCGTACGCGCCAAATCATCAATGCGAACTCGGCTGGGATCGATACAACCGCCTGCCCCACCGCAGGTAATTAATCGCAGCCCACGCCGACGCGCCTGCGCTATTAATTCACATTTATGCTGAGTCGAATCAATTGAATCTACGATATAATCGTAATCGACTGCCAACAAGCGCTCCGCAGTGCTCACAGTAAAAAAACAATTCTCAACCACAACTTTACAGTCGGGCGCAATTTCGGCCACCCGCGCAGCCAGTGTATTTGCCTTGGAAGCTCCCACCGTACTACTAAGCGCGTGTAATTGCCGATTAACATTGCTCAAACAGACCTCGTCTAAATCCACCAACGTGAGCTGACCAATCCCCGAGCGGGCAAATGCCTCAACCACCCAAGAGCCCACCCCACCCAAGCCAACAATACAGACATGCGCCGCCTTCAAGCGAGCAAGGCCTGGCTCACCATAGAGTCGCCCTAAGGCACCAAATCGTATTTCATAATCAGACATAATTTAAAACCTGCATTCATTCAGCCAAACTCAAGCACTGGCGGAAAGTTTAAAATGACGCAACAGGCAATGCACAGCCCTACTACAATGATTGACAGCACTTGAGAGCCTCCTAGCCTGCAAGACTTTATCTCGATACTCTACTATGATCTCCTGGATTCAAAATCATCTCATCCGCCACGGGCGCTGGATATTCCTTTCACTGCTGGCTCTTATTATAGTCGCATTTGTCTTTACGATTGGCAACACACCCGGCTGCACATCAGACCAGAGCGGCTACCAAGCTCAAAACTTCTATAACATAGATATGAATTCGCCGCGCGAACGAGATCCGATCGTCGCCAAAACTTCACTGAGCATTTATCTTAATGGACAGCAAATCCGCAATGACCAGCAGTTCCAATCGGAAGTCATGAGTCGTATCGCGATGCTACATTTGGCAGACCAGATTGGAATCCCGACGCCCGACTCAACCGAGCTGACAGAATACATTAAAAGTAAGTCTGCCTTCAGTGGCCCGGATGGTAGCTTTAGTAGTGATAACTACACTCGCTTTCTTGACAGCCTCGAGAGCAATCCCCAGATGAGCAAAGAGCGACTCGCGCGCACACTGGAAGATGATTATCGCATTGATCAAGTAGGTGGCGTCGCCGCCGGACCAGGTTACAGTTTACCTTCCGCGGCACAAGCCCAAGCTCAAACCCGCCAAACAGAGCTGTCGATCACGACGGCTGAAATTAGCTATGACGAATTCAAACCTGAGCTCACATCAAGCCCAGCTGAAATAAAAGCATACTTTGAGGCCAATAAACTGAGCTACGAGATCCCCGAACGTATAAATGCCAGCTACATTTCATTTCCAATCCAAGCCGTCGAGGCCGATGAGGCCGAATTACGCCAACATTTTATCAGCCAACGTCAACGTTTCGTCAAAGCGTATCAAGCTAAGCAAAACGCAACGGAGACCAGCGCCATAGCAACTGAAGTTACGTTTGAGCAAGTTAGTGAGGCCGTGAGCGCCGATTGGGTAATTGTTGCCGGTCAGCGCGCCGCCAATGAAGCAGCCCAAGCATTCGCATACAATCTTTACAGTAACGAGATTAAGCGCGAGTCAGCCGCCTTCAATCAGCTACTCAACGAATCCGGGCTGACTCTAACTGCAATCCCGCCTTATACAACCCGAGACGCTGCTGGCAGTGTACTGTCTCCTCAAATGCTGGCATCCGCATTCGCACTGAACGAGAGCCGCTACTACTCAGATGGCTATGCCGTCGAAAATGGCTTTGCGGTTTTGATCTACCAAGGTCGCATCGCCCCCGAAATTCCCCAGTTCGAAACTGTTGCCAGCACGGTACGTGCCGAATTTTTAGCTCAGCAAAAACGTGCTCGCTTCAATGAAAATGGCATCAAGCTCAAAGCCGAACTGGAAGCCGAGCTAGCGCTAGGCGCAGAGTTTTCCAGCTCCGCCACAGCACTGGGTCTGGCTGTAAATTCTTTTGATTCTTTCAAAGCGACGCAAGCACCACAAGAACTCAACCGCTCAGCCCTACAAACAGCGCAAAGGATGCAAGCGGGTGAAGTTTCCTCCATGTTAAATCTGCAAGGCACCGGAACATTCGTGTACCTAAAAGCAAAAAACACACCTATAATCGGCCCCGAAGATGACGACTTTACTCAGGCCCAAGAATTCTTATCCTATGTTTCAACCACGGTCAGCGCAGGTGCTTTAGTCAACGAATTGGTTGCCGGTGGCTTGCCGACCACAGCAGCAAACCCAGAATAAACGTTTCGCTGAAACTTTTTTTGTTTTTTTGAAAGTTCTGCTTGATTTCTTCTCAGACTTTCGTCTTTATTCCGCACTTCAAAGATGCACCCGTAGCTCAATTGGATAGAGCGCCTGACTACGAATCAGGAGGTTGGGGGTTCAAGTCCCTCCGGGTGTACCATTATTTTTAAACTGCTTCCCAACCATAGGAGGCAGTTTTTTTTTATACGACTATGATGCGCACAAAATACTTTCAAGAATGGTTCTCCAACCCAGGCCGCGATGTGATTGCAGGCACAGTAGTCGCACTCGCACTGATCCCAGAATCCATTGCCTTCGCGATCATTGCAGGAGTCGACCCCAAGGTAGCACTCTACGCTTCCTTCTGTATCGCCATCACGATTGCCTTCGTTGGCGGACGGCCCGGCATGATCTCAGCCTCAACAGGCGCGATGGCATTACTGATTGGATCGCTGGTAGCCAATCACGGCGTGCAATACCTGCTAGCCGCGACACTACTGACTGGCCTGCTGCAAGTACTATGCGGGGTATTCAAACTCGCCAATTTAATGCGCTTTGTTTCTAAATCGGTCGTAACCGGCTTCGTCAATGCGCTGGCCATTCTTTACTTTATTACTCAGGTGAAAGAGTTCCAGGGACAAGACTGGGTCATGTATGCGATGGTAGCCGGAGGCCTAATCATCATTTACGGCCTTCCAAGGATAACTACCGCTGTGCCTTCTCCACTAATTTGCATTATTGTATTGACCACAGTGTCCATAACTATGGGCCTCGACAGCCTCAATACTGTAGGCGAAATGGGCCAACTACCTAGCTCTCTGCCAAGCTTGTTTTTCCCTGACGTGCCATTAAACTGGGAGACCTTAATGATTATTCTCCCCTACGCGATTCCCTTAACAGTGGTTGGCTTATTGGAGTCATTAATGACAGCCGGCATCTTAGACGATTTCACTGACACAGAGAGCGACAAAAACCGCGAGTGCAAAGGACAAGGAATATCCAATTTAGTAGCAGGCATGTTCGGCGGCATGGCCGGTTGCGCGATGATCGGCCAATCAGTTATAAACGTAAAATCCGGCGGCCGTGGCCGTTTATCAACCTGCGCTTCAGGTGTAGTCCTACTCATTTTGATTTTAGTGTTGGATGATTTAGTGAATCAAATCCCAATTGCGGCGCTGGTCGCAGTAATGTTGATGGTTTCCTTTGGTACCTTTAATTGGTCATCGATCAAGGGCTTGCGCGACAACCACCGCACCTCCAGCGTTGTCATGATCGCCACCGTCGTCACTGTGGTATTTACCCACAATTTGGCTATCGGTGTCGGCATTGGCGTGCTGCTCAGCGCACTCTTCTTTGCTTACAAAGTATCACGACTGCTGGACATAAGCTCACAGCCAGATGTATCAAAAAATGCACGCACTTATAATGTCTCGGGCCAGCTATTTTTCGTTTCTGCCGACAGCTTCACCGAGGCTTTTGACTTCCACGAAGTGCTGGATACGGTTATTATAAACGTCACTCATGCACACTTCTGGGACCTATCCGCAGTCGCTGCCTTAGATCGAGTAGTCTTGAAGTTCCGCCGCGAAGGGACTGAAGTAGAAATCGTCGGCATGAATGAAGCCAGCAAAACACTAGTACTAAAAGTCGCCACGCACGATAAACCCGGCGCAATGGATGAAGTTGATGCCCATTAATCCCCAAGAACCGATGCCTATGAAAAACATACTCGCTTGTACCGACGGCTCACTTTATGCACCCAGTGTTTATCAACACGCCGCATGGGCCGCACAAAAACTAGAGGCCTCGATTCATGTGTTACACATGTTGAATCCGCATCACGAAAAGCCTGTAACAACTGACTTTAGCGGAAGCATAGGCTTTGGCGCGAAATCTTCATTGCTGGAGGAGTTAGTACAGCTGGAAGCGACACGGGCCAAGATCGCCCAGAAGCGAGGCCAAGCCATTATCACGCATGCCCAGCAATCAATTCAAGCAGCCGGTATCGAATCGGTATTCGCCGATCAAAAGCACGGTAAATTAAGCGAGGAAATCACCGAATATGAGCGCGATGCGGATTTAGTGCTGCTCGGGAAGCGCGGCAATAACGCTGATTTTGAAACGGGCCACCTTGGCAGTAACTTAGAACGCGTCATTCGCAGTTGCCAACATCCGGTATTAGTCGCCGCGCGCGCATTCACTCCAATCAAAAGTTTCGCTCTCGCTTACGACGGAAGCGAGAGCGCTCAAAAAGCAGTGGACTATGCCGCAGCCAGCCCATTGCTGCAAGGCACACAATGCCATTTACTCTATGTCGGCCCAGCAGAAGCAGAAATAGAAAGTTCACTCGCAACCGCTGCAGCCAAACTCATAGCCGCCGGCCTAGAGGTCAAGCTACAGCAACGGAGCGGTGAGCCACAAGAAGTCATTCTAGAGTTCGTCACCCAGCAGAAGATTGACCTACTCGTAATGGGCGCCTACGGTCATTCACAGATTCGCCAATTTATAGTGGGCAGCACCACCTCGGCCCTGATCCGTCAAGTCCAGATTTCAGTCTTACTCTTCCGCTAATCTGAGTCAGCCTCGACCATGCGAATAACTCAAAAGCACTACGGAGCTTTGCCAGATGGCCGAAGCGCGAGTTTGTTTCAGCTAACAAACTCACAGGGACTGAGCGCCGAAATAACAAATTACGGCGGCATAATTGTGGCACTTCAGACCCCGGACCGGCATGGCGAGTTGGCAGACGTCACGCTGGGTAAGGACTCACTAGAAGACTACCTAGCCGGCCATCCCCACTTTGGCGCTATTACCGGTCGTACAGCAGGACGTATTACCCAAGCCAAATTCACAGTCGACGGGCACAACTACTCACTTATTGCCAATAACGGCCCAAATTGCCTACACGGCGGCCTAGATGCTTATGATAAAGTCCTGTGGGATGCTAAAATCATTGATCAGGATGGTCTGCAAAAATTACGACTCAAGACCATTGATCCGGACGGGAAAAATGGTCTTGAGTCGTAATTTTTGCAGACCA
>Ga0115008_10001823_pt1 | contig 17527 bp, 15 predicted proteins | sample FraStrMetagenome_FD_87164 | JGI IMG/M metagenome (GOLD analysis project Ga0115008, IMG submission 87164) | Marine eukaryotic phytoplankton communities from Arctic Ocean - Fram Strait ARC3M Metagenome | ecosystem: Environmental > Aquatic > Marine > Oceanic | place: Fram Strait | collected...
CCTTTGGGATTGCCGAAGATCGTGTCTTTGGTTTTGAAGATTGGGTCGGTGGACGTTATTCGGTTTGGGGCCCAATTGGCCTGAGCCTGGCCATTGCCATTGGGGCAGAGCATTTCCGGGCGTTTTTAAGCGGTGCAGAGGCGATGGATGAGCATTTTCAAACTGCAGCTGTGCAAGACAATCTGCCCATCATGCTGGCCTTGGTGGGGGTGTGGCATGCCCAGGTAGCTGGATATGCCACCCGCGCTGTGTTGCCCTATGAGCAGCGCCTGTCTCGCTTTCCTGCGTATTTACAGCAGCTTGAAATGGAGTCCAATGGCAAGGGTGTGGGGATTGACGGCCGAGACCTCACGGATCCCTCCGGGCCAATTGTTTGGGGCGAGCCGGGCACAAATGGGCAGCACGCCTTTTATCAATTGATCCACCAAGGCCAGCACATCATTCCGTGCGAATTCATGGTGGCCATCGAAGGCCATGAGCCAAAATTATCTCATCAACACCAATTGCTTCAGGCCAATTGTTTGGCGCAATCACAGGCATTGATGCTGGGGCGGGACCTGCCCGCGGCGTTGACGATTGCACAAGCCAAAGGGTTTGAAGGCGCGGAATTGGAGCGTCAAGCCCGGCATCGGGTGTTTAAAGGCAACCGTCCGTCCACGACATTGGTCTATCCCAAACTCACGCCCTTTTGCCTTGGACAGCTGATTGCACTCTATGAACACCGGGTCTTTGTCGAAGGGGTGATCTTTGGTATCAATTCTTTCGATCAATGGGGGGTTGAGTTGGGCAAGGAATTGGCTACTGCTTTGGAACCTGTGCTCAAAGGCAGCAATGCCGGGGGGGGAAATGATCCCTCGACATTGAACCTTGTGGCACAGCTGCGCGTTTAAAGCTTCACAACCCGGTTTTCCAGCGCCGAAAGCTGGGCCGCTTGCCCCATACGCACGGCCCAAATCCCATCGGTTAGGCTGACCTCTGGCACCGCACATTGCAAGACAACCTTTTGAAACCTTTGGTGTTGATAAAAGGTTGAGCCGTTGTGATCACCTGCCGCAAGGAGCGTTTCGGGCACGGGGGTGTCAATCCGGCGTGGGCCCATCGGGCTGCGCGGGCTGATCACAACATGAGGGACGGGCGGGGATGCCATATGTGCAGGCCAAAACCGCGCCGGGCCAGGCACATTGCAGGCAATCTTTCCTTTAGGTCCAACGGCGTGAATTTCCTCCTGATATTCTGAGCCTTCTGCGAACATGCTCAACTCTAGCATGGCGCGGGCCCCGCTGGCGAAGTCTACGATTACATAACCGCAATCCCAGATGTCTGAGCGTCGCCCCGCATAAACCTCATCGAGGTGATTCACTTCTTGGCCAGCGCTGGCCATCACCCGTATCGGGTCGGATTTCAAAATCAGCCGCATGAGATCAAAGAAATGGCAGCATTTTTCGACCAATGTGCCACCAGAGTTTTGATTGAATCGATTCCAATCTCCAACTTTTGGCAGAAACGGAAAGCGATGCTCGCGTATGGTGAGCATTTTGATCCCGCCCGTGACGTCCTCGGCCTGAGCAATCAGCGCCGCAACAGGCGGCATATAGCGATACTCCATCGCAACCCAAACCGGCGCGGGATAGGTTTGTGCCAAGGCAGTGGCTTGCGCTAAATCGGCTGGATTAGTGAAGAGTGGTTTTTCGCATAGTATTGGCAAGGCCCGCTTGCCTGCGATCTGTTGCAGCTGCTGCATATGGCAGTGATTGGGGCTGACGATGACCAAGCAATCCAGGGCTTCAAAGGTCAAAAGTTCGTCCAAAGTCTCAACTATTTTGACTTTTGGCAAGGCCTTCGCCGCGCTTGCGCGCATTTGAGCGTCGGGTTCAAACACGACAGTAATCTGCGTGTCATCTAAAAGCTCAATGTTGCGAATATGCTCCTGGCCCATCATGCCGCAACCAATTAATCCATAGCGTAGTGTCATTATCTGTCCTTATTTGATACGAGCGACATAGCGTGAAACGGAGGGATCGTACCAGTTTCTTGAAAACTCGAGGGCGGCGCCTGTGTTGGCCCATGCGATTCTTTCGACATAACCGGCTGTTTCTCCGGGGCGCAGACCAAATTGATCTACACCCCAGGTCGGTGTTGGGGCAAAAGAGACGTGATCTTCGGCCCGTACAATCCACAGTCCAAAACGGGTTTGATAGGTATGATAAAGCGATTCAGAAATTTCCTCGGGCGCTATATGATCGGCCACTGAACCATCAAGCCATATCTCTTCTAGAGCCGCGGGGTGGTGATCTAGAAACCGCAGGCGGCGAAACCGAAAAGCGGCTGGATTTGCGCCAAAATAGGGGGCGTCTATCGGTTTTGGAAGCCGGTCAACAGACAAAAGCTGCGCGGTTGGAAGACCGGCCCCACTCAAAGATTCTAACCTAAAAAATGAATAAATATTAGCGGCTTGCGGAGCGATATTTATGTAGTTTCCTGATCCTTGTAGGCGGCGCAGGAGCTTTTGATCTTGCAGGCGGCTCAAGGCCTTGCGCAGCGTGCCAACCGCCACGCCAAATTCTGCGGCCATGGCGCGTTCTGTCGGCAAGCGTTCTCCATCAAGCCATTGCCCTGCAGTGATGCGTCGCGCGATGGCTTCGCTGATCTGCACATAGGTTGGCAAAGAGCCAGGTGAAGGGGTTGGGTTGGCCATGGGTGTGCAAATTGATCCACTATTGATTTACATCTTGATGTGAGGTTTAAACATGAAATACAAGACTTCTTTTTGAGATCACAATGACCGTTGTTCCAATTACATCCGCTGATTTGAAAGCGGCCGAAGTCTCTTGGTTTTCGGCCCTGTGTTCTGATGACTATCAATATCTTGGCGTGCCTGATGGCGCGTTGCGCTCATCTTGGGCCCATTGTAGCAAGATTGTGCAGCAATCAGAGGCCAATGGCTTTCGCAATATTCTTTGCCCGTCCTCTTATCAGGTTGGGCAAGACACTTTGTCTTTCGTGGCGGGATGCGCACCGATCACCAAGAAAATCAATATGCTGGCGGCCATTCGCTGTGGAGAGATGCAACCCATTATGTTGGCGCGAACCGTTGCAACTTTGGATCATATGCTTAAAGGGCGTTTGACTTTGAATGTGATTTCATCGGATTTCCCGGGCCAAAAGGAACCGAGTCCGTATCGTTATCAAAGATCGCGGGAAGTCGTGCAGATCCTCAAGCAAGCCTGGACGGCAGATGAGATCAATTTTGAAGGTGAAATTTTTAATTTCCAAGGGGTCAGTGCGGAACCGGCACGGCCCTATCAACAAAACGGCGGCCCGCTGCTTTATTTTGGAGGTTACTCTCCCGATGCGGTCGAGCTTTGCGCCGAACATTGTGATGTCTATCTGATGTGGCCGGAGTCTCGGAAAGATTTGAGCCAAAGGATGCAGGCAGTACATGCGCGGGCAAAGACTTATGGTCGAACGTTGGATTACGGTCTGCGGGTTCACATGATCGTGCGCGATACGGAGCAAGAAGCGCGTGAGTTTGCACAGGAATTGGTCTCGAAACTCGACGATGAAACCGGCAGCGTCATCCGCAACCGGGCCTTAGATAGTGGATCTTATGGTGTTTCGCGGCAAGCGCGGAACCGAGATTTGGCTGATATGGATGGGTTTATCGAACCGCATTTGTGGACCGGGGTGGGGCGCGCGCGCTCGGGCTGTGGCGCCGCTCTTGTGGGATCTGCCGATCAAATATTGTCCGAGCTCGAAGCCTATCAAAAGATGGGCATGCGATCATTTATTTTTTCAGGCTATCCGCATTTGGAGGAATGTGATTATGTCGGCAAGCTTGTCTTGCCGCATATGACAACATGTTCTCTGCCGCATGAATATGGGCGTGTGCCCGATGAGACCCCCGCAACCCCACTTGGAAATGGACCCCGCGTGTAATGGAACGAATTTCACTGACTGAGAATGTGGCGTTGAGCCGTTTGATTTATGGTATGTGGCGTCTGGCAGATGACAGCGACACCAGCCCGCGCCATGTGCAGGCGAAAATTGAGGCTTGCTTGGCTCAGGGCATCACAACTATGGATCAAGCGGACATCTATGGCGGCTATGAGGCAGAGGAGGTGTTTGGCAACGTCCTGCGTGCGGCACCGCATCTGCGCGATCATATCGAAATTGTGACCAAATGCGATATTCTGGTTGGGGCTGGGCGTTATGCCAGCACCTGGGTGAAGCACTATGACACATCCGCGGCGCATATTGCTGCCTCGATTGATCATTCTTTACGCCTCATGGGCACTGAAAAAATCGACCTTTTACTGGTGCACCGGCCGGATCCAATGATGGATCATCACGAGACAGGAGCGGCTCTGGATGCTGCGGTGGCTTCTGGCAAAGTTGCATCAGTGGGCGTATCGAACTTTAAACGCCATGACTGGACCTTACTGCAATCGGCCATGAAAACGCCTCTGGCCACAAATCAGATCGAGATGAGCGTTGTGGAAAATAGCGCATTTACTAATGGTGATTTGGCCTTTTTGCAGGAATTTGGCGTGCCGCCAATGGCTTGGTCACCGCTGGCTGGCGGCGCGTTGTTCCGTGGAGATAACCCCAAGCTTCTGAGTTTGCTTCAAGAGATTGGTGCGGGCGATGCGGCGGCGGCGGCAGTGGCTTGGCTCTTGGCGCATCCCGCGCGCATCATGCCTGTGCTGGGCACCAACAATCTCTCGCGCATCGCCAAATTGGATGCAGCCTGTGCCATTACCTTTGACCGCGAGCGGTGGTTCGAGGTATTTGAATCTGCCAATGGCTGCGAGGTGCCATAGTGGTTTGCTATCGCGGGCGCGGTGGTTTGGTGGAGGAGCCGAGAATTAACTCAGCATCTAGCAATATACCTTCAGGGTCCCGGCCGGGGTCGGCGATGGTTTTGAGCAAAAGATCCGCGCTCAGGCGACCGGCTTCACGCACGGAGGAGCGGGTGGCGGTATAGACCGGCACGGCAGCGGCGTCGCGAAAATAAGACAAGTCATCATCATGGGTGATCACAGAGACATCCCGTCCGAGTTTCAACTCATGTTCATCGAGCGCGCGTCTTATGCCATTGGCCATTATGATCGAAGAGGTGACGAGGGCCGTCGGAGGGTCGGGCAAATCTAGGAGAGCAAGTGCGTTTTTATAGCCATTCGGCTCGGTCATTTCGCTATGGGTGACGTAAGAGTCGGCCTGTTCGATGTTGTTTTCTTTTAGCGCACGCTGGTAGCCCTGTGCCCGGCGCATGGCAAAATCCATATCTGCCACGCCGTTGATCAAACCGATTGTGGTATGACCCAATTCGATCAATAATTGCGTCGCCCTAAAAAAGGAGCGTTCATTGTTGACGTCCACCCAATTGTATTTCTCAAATGTGTTGCTTGAGCGCCCATGCACAACAAAGGGCATATTGAGATCATTGAGCTGGGCGATGCGCTGCTCGTCGACGCGCGGCGCATGCACCACCACGCCATCAACCGCAGAGCGCGCTGCCCATTCCTTATAGCTAGAGAATTCAACTTCATCTGGCACCAGTGAGAGCAGCAAATCATACCGACTTTGCGCATAGCGTGCGCTGGCACCGGCAATAAAATCGGCAAAGATCGGGTTGACCATTTCATGTTCTTTGGAAACGCAGACCAAATGCCCGATTGTCATCGATTTTCCGGTGGCCAAGCGTCGGGCCCGCGTGTTGGGTTTGTAATTGTGTTTGGCCGCAGCTTCTAGGACCACCTGGCGGGTTTTTTCACTGACCTCGGGGAAGCCGTTGAGTGCGCGACTCACTGTGGTCTGGGACATGCCAAGCTCTTGGGACAGAGATTTAAGATTTGTAGAATTCGTCAAAGCGCTTCCGATGTGTTGCAAAACTCTCTTGGTAAACAGGTAAAAAAACCATTTTTTAAAAAATTTGGCTATTTTCGCTTATTTCTGTCTTATTTTTTGAAATAAATAAAGATAATTTTTTAATATTAAAGAGATTTTTTATGAATTGACAGAGTGGGGATCGCAGAATAATCAAACAATTTCCAAAGCGCTTTGAAAGCTTGAGGACGTAAAAATTGCTTGCATTTCGAACTCGAAATCTATGTTGTGTTTAAGGGAACCATGCTGGTTTTTAAGATGCCGTTTTCAGAGGCGTTGCGAACTGTTTGAGGCGCGTTTTGAGGGGGTAAAAACTGTGAATAGAATAGACTTTTGGGAGGAATAAATGTCTTTTTCGAATAAACTTTTGAGCGGAGCTGCCGTGGCGGCTTTGTCTATGTCTTTCGCCGGAATGGCGCAAGCAGATGCCTGTGATACGCCTTCTAAGCTTGGTGATATGGGCAATTTTTCGGGTGAAGTCATCACCATTGCTGGCTCCATGGAGGGCAAGGACGAAGAAATGCTCCTGAATACAGTGGGCTGCTTTGAAAAAGCAACTGGCGCGGTTGTGCAATATTCCGGTTCGCGCGATTTTGCTGCCCTTGTGGTCGCTGATTTGCGGTCAAACAACGCGCCAAACATTGCGATTTTCCCGCAGCCAGGTTTGGCGGCTGATATGGCCAAAGAGGGTCACTTGGTGCCGCTGGGTGACAATTTGGCCAATTGGATGTCCGATAACTACGGTGCGGGGCCTTCATGGGTTGATCTAGGCACATATGCCGATGCCAATGGCAAAGAAGACTTTTACGGTTTTGCCTTCAAAATGGATCTGAAATCTTTGGTTTGGTATTCTCCAGAACAGTTTGAAGACAACGGCTACGAAATCCCAGTTACAATGGAAGAACTGATTGCTCTGTCCGATCAAATGGTGGCCGATGGCAATACACCATGGTGTATTGGTGTGGAATCGGGCAATGCGACCGGCTGGACCGCGACCGATTGGATGGAAGATCTGATGCTGCGCACAACATCGCCAGAAAACTATGACCGTTGGGTTTCCAATGATCTGCCGTTCAACAGCCCTGAAGTGCTGAATGCGATGGAAGTTTACGGCCAGTTCTCACGCAATGATGACTATGTTGCCGGTGGGGCCTCCTCTGTTGCGACAACATTCTTTGGTGACGCTCCGAAAGGCCTGTTCTCTTCGCCTGCCAGCTGTTTGATGCACCGTCAGGCATCTTTCATTCCAGCGTTCTTCCCGAAAAAAGGCGAAGAAGTGGCAAATGGCGAAGCGGATTTCTTCTACTTTCCACCCTATGCTTCAGCAAACTTGGGTAACCCAGTTCTGGGCGCGGGTACGCTTTGGACCATGGCAAAAGACTCCCCTGCAACACGGGCGTTCTTCCAATATATGACCGAAGCATCCGCACATGAAGCTTGGATGTCTCAAGGTACATTCTTGACCGCCCATAAAGGCGCAAACTTGAATGCCTATGCGACACCTGCTTTACGCAAACAGGGTGAAATCCTTTCTAACGCCACCACATTCCGTTTTGACGCATCTGATCTGATGCCAGGGGCGATTGGCGCCGGTGCCTTCTGGTCAGAGATGACCGCTTTTGCAAATGGCCAGGATGCTAAGACCACAGGTGACAACATCCAAGCCGCATGGGACGCCATCAAATAAGATGGACCTGATGTCATAAGTTTGAGGAGCGCAAAGTGTATTTGCGCTCCTCTTTTTCTAAGTTCCTCTTTTATCAGATGTGATTTAAGGATCATTCGATGCGCGCCCTAAGCCTGATTATTGCCAGCAATGGTTTTGCGATATTTCTAACAATTATTTTTCTTTTGCCCATCACGGCTATTTTTGCTTTTGTTGTGACCACGCCATTGGACGATGCAATGGCAAACTTGGGCCTGTGGATGCATGCGCAGTGGCAGTGGTCTTTTCCCGAATTTGACACGCAAGAGAGGTTTGCAAAAATAGGATTTGCCCTGAGATCCGTTGTAATTGCGGTGGGGATTTCTTTCTTTTATTTCGGTATTACAAATTGGTTGAACGCCAGCTTGGCGCGGGTGTGTTGCAAAAACTCTCTTGGCCGCCAATCTAATATCGTTGAAGCGATTCAGCCTTGGATTTTTGTGGGCCCGACTTTGGTCTTGCTGCTTTTGTTCTTGCTGGTGCCTGCTTTGTCCACGCTGTCACTGTCGTTTCAAGAGTATGATGGCACGCCCTCGGTGCGCAATTATGCCTTCCTATGGGATCCTGAGTCATTGGGCTATTTGCAATTTCGCCTTGCGATGCGCAACAGTCTGATGTGGCTAATTTTAGTGCCCTCGACCTGCATCATCTTTGGGCTTTTGATCGCCGTTTTGGCCGATTCCGTTTCTTGGGGCGTTGTGGCGAAAACCTTTATCTTTGTGCCCTTGGCGATTTCCTTTGTCGGCGCAGCGGTGATCTGGCGTAATATATTTGCCGGCGGCGGGATCGAGCCGTTGGGGACAATCAATGGCACGACGCCCTCCTATCAAATTGGACTGCTCAAATCCTTGCTGGGCCATACGGCGGAATATAATGAACCGCTTTATAGTCTAAAATTCTGGGGTAATTTCTTTTTGATGTGGATCTTGGTTTGGGTTCAAACCGGCTTTGCTATGGTTATTTTCTCAGCGGCGCTACGCAGTGTTCCGGAGGACACGATTGAAGCTGCGAAGATTGACGGAGCCAATCCTTTTCAGATGTTTTTCCGCGTGAAGCTGCCGCAGATTTATTCCACCGTTTTGGTAGTTTGGACGACATTGGTGGTGTTGGTGCTGAAGGTATTCGATATCCCCTACGCGCTATCCGCCAATGATGACGATAAATTGCTGCTTGCGACGATGATGGAAAACGCCCGTAACAACTGGTCGATTGGTGGTGATAATGTGGACAATCTTTATGCCTCTATCGCGGTGATGCTCATGCTAACAGTTGTGCCCAATATGGTGTTCAATGGCTGGCGCATTCGGCGCGAACAAAAAGAGCTTGGGAATTAAGGTACAAATATATGACAAAAACTCTCAGCCATATTGTCCTAGCCCTCATCGTATTTATTTGGATAGTGCCCTTTGTGGCCCTGGTCTCGACGTCGATGCGCTCTGAAGTGGCCGCGAAAACCTCTGGGTTTTGGACCTCTTTCACGCCCACGGAATTGGGGCATCGGTTTGCCACTCATGAGCGGGACGGAATGGAGCCTATTGTGATCATGCGCGATAACATTCTGGAGCGGATCAATGCTGAAACCTCTGGCTATGCTGTCTCGGGCGATGTGAAATCCATTTTGATCAAGACCCGTATCGCCGATCCGGAAAACCCCGGTAAAACAAAGTTGGTCCGCAAGTTGGTGCCGGCGGGAGAGGAGATGGGTGTTCGGGGCGGTGTGTTCGTCTTTGACACTAATGGTGATTTCACCTGGACCTTTGACCAGGCCACGGCGCCCAAGCCCAAAAATCTTGATGTTTTTATCGATCAAGATCCGGCCTTTGGGGCAGATGCCTATATTGAAGTCTTGTTCGACAATAAAAACGTCCCTAATGCCTTAATCTCCTCATTCATCGTCACCATTCCCGCGACGATCATCCCAATCACGATTGCCGCCTTTGCTGCCTATGCGTTTGCTTGGATGCAGTTCCCAGGACGGGACTGGTTGTTTGTAATCGTGGTCTCGCTGATGGTCGTGCCGACGCAATTGGCCTTCCTGCCCATTTTGCAAGGGTTCAGTGGTATTGCCTCGTGGGCCAGTGCCTTAAACCAATGGTTGACCGATTGTGAGCTGACCGACAGCTGCCAAGTGGCTTCGAAGTCCTTTGCCAGCCTGTGGATTACCCACACGGCCTTTGGCCTGCCTTTGGCGATTTATCTGCTCCGAAACTACATCGTGGGTCTGCCCAAAGAGCTTTTGCAAAGCGCGCGGATTGATGGAGCCAGCCATTTGCAAATCTTCACGCGGATCATTGTGCCGCTGTCCGTACCGGCTTTGGCCTCTTTTAGCATATTCCAATTTCTTTGGGTTTGGAACGATTTGATCGTGGCTTTGTATATCGGGCCGAACAATTCGTCAGATTTGGTCTTTCCCATTCGCCTGCAAAAACAACTGGGAACTTTCAAAGATCAGCTGCATTTGCTGAATGCATCTGCCGTGATTTCTATGATCGTGCCGGTTGTCGTGTTCCTGTCGATGCAGCGATATTTCATTCGTGGGCTGCTCGCTGGCTCCGTAAAAGGTGGTTGATTATGACTGAACTCAAATGGTGGGAAACCGCTGTTCTTTACCAAATCTATCCCCGTTCTTTTCAGGATTCCAATTCTGATGGGATTGGCGATTTGCCGGGTATTACCACGCGGCTTGATTATATCGCTAATCTCGGAGTTGATGCGATCTGGATCAGCCCATTCTACCCTTCGCCGCAGAAGGACTTTGGCTATGATGTCTCCGACTACTGCGATATCAATCCTGAATACGGCACCTTGGCAGATTTTGACGCGCTGATCGCCAAGGCCCATGGGCTTGGGCTCAAGGTGATGATTGATATCGTGCCGGGTCATTGTTCCGATCAACACGCTTGGTTTGAAGAAAGTCGGCAGTCGCGTGATAATCCGAAAGCGGATTGGTTTCACTGGGCGGACCCATTGGCAGATGGCTCGGCTCCCACCAATTGGCTGTCATTCTTTGGCGGGCGGGCGTGGACATGGGAGCCGCGGCGCCAGCAGTATTATTTACATAATTTCCTGCAAAGCCAGCCTAACCTCAATCACGCAGATCCAAGCGTCGTTGAGGCCTTTCTCCAGATTGCGCGCTTTTGGTTCAATCGCGGCGTTGACGGATTTCGCATGGATGCGGTGCATACGGTCAATGCAGATACCGCGCCTTATTGCGACAACCTGCCGAAACCGAACTTTAAGCTGGGCAGCTTACCGCAAGAACAACAACCATTTTTCCAGCAATTGCATGACAGTGCGCAGCTCAATCAACCGGCTATTCAAAACTTCATCGAAGCTTTTCGCAAAGTCGCAGATGAATACAAGGGAGACCGCTTCTTAATGGGTGAGTTGCACGGCGATGATCCGGTTTTGGTCAGTGAAACCTTCACTGCCCCGGGGCGTCTGCATGCCACTTACAACTTTAACCTACTTGAATGGGCCGGGCTTGATGTGGTTGGGCTGGAGCAGGCGATTTCAAACGCGATTGAGGCCTTTAATGGTACTGGGCGTCTCACCTTCGCCTTTTCCAATCATGACGTCCCGCGGTCTGCGACGCGCCAATTGGCACCGCTGGGTCTTGGCGAGGAGCATCAAGAAGCGTTGCAATTACTTTTGCTGAAATTGGAAACCAGTCTGATTGGCTCGACCTGTGTTTATCAAGGTGAAGAATTGGCCCTTAGCGATGTTCAAGATATTCCACTTGATCAAATGCAAGATCCTTGGGGATTGAATTTGCTCCCGTCTTCCTTGGCCGTGACACCTGCCGCACGCCTATGGTTTGGCGCCGGTCTGATAATCGATGGGGTGGGTTTTCTGATGCGGTCAGCACTTGGCTGCCCGTATCAGAGCCCCATCTCGCGCGCGCAGGCCTAGATGAGGCCGAGCGACCTGGCTCAGTCTACTGTCAATTTGCTGAGTTTTTGGCCTGGCGAAAAGCACAGCCAGCCATGATGCGTGCCAATAATATGACCTTAGTGGCCAGTGGGCCGAAAGAAATTGTCTTTGATCGTATGTCAGAGACGCAAAATCTAAGATGTCGCTTCGATTTTGAAACATTAACAGCATCCATCGCGGAGATTTAAATGGCTCAAGTAGAATTACAGGGTGTGAATAAGGCATTCGGCAAAACGGAAGTCATTCGCAATGTTGGGTTGGAAATTGAAAAAGGCGAATTTGTGGTGTTTGTCGGTCCCTCAGGCTGCGGCAAGTCGACTTTGCTGCGGTTGATCGCCGGGCTTGAGACGCTCAACAGCGGTGATATTTGGATTGCTGATAAGACCGTCACCGGTCTACCGCCGTCCAAGCGCGGTATAGCCATGGTGTTTCAATCTTATGCGCTTTATCCGCATATGACTGTTTATAACAACATGGCCTTTTCGCTCGATCTGCAAGGGGTGCCAAAAAAAGAGATCCGTGATCGGGTTGAGGCGGCGGCGAAGATCTTGCAGATGGAGACATTGCTGGACCGCCGCCCAGCGGCTTTGTCGGGTGGGCAACGGCAAAGGGTGGCGATTGGTCGGGCGATTGTTCGCAATCCGGATGTGTTTTTGTTTGATGAGCCACTGTCCAATCTCGATGCGGCTTTGCGCCATGACACAAGGGTCGAAATTGCCCGGCTCCATGCGCAGCTGGGTGCGACAACCATCTATGTTACCCACGATCAAGTCGAAGCGATGACCTTGGCCGATAAAATTGTCGTGCTCAAAGCGGGTGAGGTGATGCAGGTCGGCGCGCCGATGGAACTTTTCAATAAGCCGGCCAATGAGTTTGTGGCAGGATTCTTGGGTGCGCCTGCGATGAATTTCTTTCTGGGCACGTTAACTGGGAAGTCTGAAACGCCCGACCATGGACGGTTTTCTGGTGGCGGTATTGAAACTGGTGACGTGCGGTTGGTTTCAACTGGTAAATCTATTGGCGACGGGGTCAAACTGGGCATTCGTCCGCAGCATTTGGTGCTGGATGACAATGGCCCGCTTGAGGGCACTGTGTCCTTAGTGGAGCGTTTGGGTACAGATACAATCATCGAGTTGAAGGCCGCCGACCACACGCTTTTCCGCTTTGCCACCGCGGACGCCATAAACGTGACGGCAGGCGATGTGGTGCGCTTTGGTTATGACCCCGAAAAGGTACATATCTTTTGATAAAGCGTGGCGATTTTCCTGAAGGGTTTTTATTTGGAACAGCCACATCGGCCTACCAAATCGAAGGACACGCACACGGTGGGGCTGGGCTAACCCATTGGGATAGTTTCGCTGCGACCCCGGGAAATGTTGTGCGTGCTGAACATGGGCAATTGGCCTGTGATCACTATCACCTCTTTGAGCAAGACTTGGATCTTGTGGCTGCGGCGGGTTTGGACACCTACAGATTTTCCACCAGCTGGGCGCGGGTGATGCCAGAGGGCAGGGGGGCGATCAACCAAGAGGGTTTGGATTTCTATGATCGATTGACGGATGCGATGTTGGAGCGCGGATTGAAGCCTGCGGCCACTTTGTATCATTGGGAAATGCCATCTGCTCTTGAGGATCAGGGCGGCTGGCGCAACCGCGATATTGCCAGTTGGTTTGGCGATTTTACTGATGTCATTATGGGGCGGATTGGTGATCGGATGTATTCAGTCGCCCCCATCAATGAGCCTTGGTGCGTTGGCTGGTTGTCACATTTTGAAGGTGCACATGCGCCCGGGCTGCGCGATATTCGTGCGACGGCGCGTGCAATGCACCATGTGCTTTGTGCCCATGGAACAGCGGTAGCCCGAATGCGGTCTTTGGGCATGACGAACCTTGGAGCTGTCTGCAATTTCGAATATGCCAACCCGGCGGATGATACCGCGGCATCTATCGCGGCAGCAGGGCGCTATGACGCGATTTACAATCGCTTTTTCATGGACGGAATATTTCATAAATCCTATCCTGATTTGGCGTTAGAAGGGCTAGAGCCGCATTTGCCAAAGGGGTGGGACACTGATTTTGACCTGATTGGCGCACCGGTGGATTGGTGCGGCATCAATTATTATACTCGCTCAAACATTGCGGCCAAAGATGGTCCCTGGCCGAATGTGCAGGCGGTTGAGGGTCCTTTGGATAAAACCCAAATGGGGTGGGAAATCTATCCCGATGGGCTTTATGAGTTCGTCATGCGCACTCACCGGGAGTACAGCAAAGGCCTACCAATCTTTGTCACCGAAAATGGCATGGCCAATGATGATCCGATTGTATCAGGCCGCATCAACGATGATGCCCGGATAGCCTATATTGAGGCGCATCTGCAAGCGGCCATGCGCGCGATCAAGGATGGCGCGCCTTTGATGGGGTATTATATCTGGTCGCTCTTGGATAATTACGAATGGGCCCTGGGGTATGAAAAACGCTTCGGCCTGGTGCATGTGGATTTTGAGTCGTTAGAGCGTCACCCAAAAAAGAGCTTTGAAACTCTGAAACGCTGGGTTGAGCGTTAGGGCGCTGGGGCATCTCATTTTTTAGATCCCACTATTTTTGAATTGGCGATCACCGTTTTGCAACCGGTTGCAAAAAATCCGAATCGGATTATAGTTTGATCATGTTTCGAGCCTGCGCGTGGCGCAATGCCATTTAGTGGTTGCTGTTCGTGAGGTTTGAAGCCATTTTTTTGAGGTTTCCGCCATAATATCCTTGGCAAAAAGGAAGAGCTGGCGGGCGGCAAATGCTCAAAATATTTTGGGTAACCCGGAAAACTTCATTGTGCGCCGGGCACATTTTGGGAGAGAACTATGAAAAAACTACTATTGACTACTGGCCTGACAGCCTTGTTGGGTACCACTGCTGTGGCGCAAGAAATCGGCGCGACATTTTCGCGGTTTGATGACAACTGGTTGACCGTTTTGCGCACCGGTATGGTTGAATATGCGGGTACAATCGATGGCTTATCCTACCAGCAAGAAGATGCCTCCGATGATTTGGCCAAGCAAATTGATCAGGTGCGCAACTTTGTGGCTTCTGGTGTTGACGCTATCATTGTAAACATCGTGGACACCTCTGCCGGCGCTGCTGTGTCTGCTGCTGCTGGGGATACGCCGCTGGTTTATGTAAACCGTGAGCCTGACAATGTGGATGTATTGCCTGCGACACAGGCGTTTGTGGCTTCTAATGAGATTGAATCTGGCACATTGTCCGCATTCGAAATTTGCAAAAACCTGCGTGCTGATGGCAAGGCCGGTGGTGCGCGTGGCTATCTGATGAACGGACAGCTGTCCAACCAAGCCGCCGTGCAGCGTTCGAAAGATGTGCATGACGTGATTGGTATGGATATGTGTAACTTCATGACCATCATTGATGAGCAGACTGCAAATTGGTCCCGTGATGAAGCTCAAGATTTGATGACAAACTGGATGTCTTCTGGCGAGCCATTTGACTTTGTTCTGGGCAATAATGATGAAATGGCGATTGGTGCGATTCAGGCAATGAAAGCGGCCGGTATGGATATGGCCGATGTGCAGGTTGGCGGCGTTGATGCCTCGCAAGACGCGCTGCTGGCGATGGCAGCAGGCGACTACGATGTCACAGTCTTCCAAGACTCTGTTGGCCAAGGCACAGGTTCCATCGACACAGCTCTGCGGCTGATCGCCGGCGAGAAAGTCGACAAGAAAGTCTACATCCCATTCGTTCTGGTGACACCAGATAATATGGGTGATTTTCTCGACAAGAACTAAGGTCTTTTGAGACGATAAACATCAGAGGCGGCGTGATAAAAAATTTGCGCCGTCTTTGCTATATTTGACCGTACAACATGGGGCTTATTTATGTCAGATACCAGTCACGGCACCGGCGGGCTTACATTCGACAAGACAAAGGGGTCTTGGCCAAGTGAATTCAACGTCCTGTTGGCATTGATCATTATCATCGTTATTTTTGAGTTTTTGGGTCAGGTTCTGCCTTACATGAAAGACCAAAGTTTTTTGTTCGACACCCGAGATCGATTTGATTCTATATTTAATGAGGCGCGGCTAAAGATCATCATCTTACAAGTTGCGATTATTGGCATTATTGCCCTGGGTGTCTCGCAAGTGATTATTACTGGCGGTATTGACCTCAGCTCTGGACCCTTGGTGGCCGCAACAGCGATGATTGCGATGAGTTTTGGGCAGACGGAATTGGTTAACGGATTTGCCAATCCTAAAGCTCTGTTCGGTCCTTGGGCAATGGATCTTCCGGTGCTTGTACCGATTGTGATAGGCTTGTCTTTTGGCGCGCTGATTGGTGCCATCAACGGCACCTTCGTGGCCTATTTTAAGATTCCCCCCTTTATCGCGACCTTGGGCATGTTTTTGATCTGCCGGGGCATTGCGCTCTGGTGGTCTTCGGGCAATCCGATTTCTTTTCCAACGGCGCAGTTTCAAGCTATTGGTGCCGGCATGATGCCGGTCGTTTGGTTTCTGTCTCTGGCCGTGATTTTTCATCTTATCATGCGCTACACCGTTTATGGTAAACACACCTACGCAATCGGTTCCAATGAAGAAGCCGCGCGTATGTCAGGGATCAATGTAAAGCGCCATAAGATCATGGTTTATATGATTGCGGCCATGCTGGCGGCCTTTGCGGGAATTGTTTTGAGCGCCAAAGCCTCAACTGCGCAGGCGGGTATGGGCGAATTTTATGAACTCTTCGCGATTGCTATGGCGGTGATCGGTGGCATTAGCCTCTCTGGCGGGCGTGGATCCATTATTGGAACCGTGCTTGGGGCCATGGTGTTGGGCGTCATTCGCTCTGGTTTTACTTATATAAAGTTGGACGGATCCTATCAGTTGATGGCCATGGGCGGCATCATCATTGCAGCTGTGATTTTGGATCAATATCGCCAACGCAACAAAGCTTAGTCAGGAGATTACAACATGAGCGAAGAATTTGTTCTAAAGACAGTAGATCTGACCAAACACTACGGCGGGGTGCGTGCTCTGGAGGGTGCAAATTTTGAACTGCGCAAAGGCGAACATGTCGCCATCATGGGGGACAATGGGGCTGGAAAATCCACCTTCGTTCGCCAGATCACTGGGGTGGAGCAGCGCACACGTGGCAACGTTATTTTTGATGGCAAAGAGGTGTCTTTTGCAGGCCCGATCGAGGCGCGAGAGTCCGGAATTGAAACGGTATTCCAAACCCTGGCTCTGGCCGATCATCTGGATGTGCCCGACAATCTGTTTTTGGGACGGGAGAAAATAAAATGGGATTGGCTGGGTCCATTTCGGCTTCTCGACTATAAGGCCATGCGGCAAGATACCATGGCGGCGTTAGAAAAAACGGGGGTGAAAATTCCAAATATTCATAACACCATTGAGAAGATGTCTGGGGGGCAAAGACAATGTGTGGCGATCGCCCGCACTGCCTCCTTTCATTCTAAGCTGACGATCATGGATGAGCCTACCGCTGCGCTTGGGGTGCAGGAAACGGAGCAGGTAGAAAATATTATCCGCCAATTGAAAGCGCAGGGTGAACCTCTGATCCTTGTCAGCCATAATATGAGGCAGGTCTTTGATTTGGCTGACCGCATCGTGGTGTTCCGCCGGGGCCGGATTTGTGCCAACCTAGATATCAAAAGCGGCGATTATACCGGTGAGGATGTGGTATCTTATATTACAGGAGCTAAATCTGGTGCCGAATATGAGGGTGCAGCTTGAAAAAACTCTTCAATCTTGAAGATCCCTTCTTCGCCCCGTTCTGGGTTCGCGCCACGATTGTGGTGCTCCTAGGCTTTTGGACAATGATTGAACTTGTCGCCGGTGCGCAGGTCTGGGCCGCGTTCTTTGCCGCCTTGGCAGTATTTTCAGCTTGGCGCTTTGCCGTAATTGATTATACGAGCAAGGATGCTGGAGAATAAAGGCAGTGCTTGAATGGCCGTAACTTTAAAAGATGTAGCAGAAATGGC
>Ga0115008_10001826_pt1 | contig 17513 bp, 11 predicted proteins | sample FraStrMetagenome_FD_87164 | JGI IMG/M metagenome (GOLD analysis project Ga0115008, IMG submission 87164) | Marine eukaryotic phytoplankton communities from Arctic Ocean - Fram Strait ARC3M Metagenome | ecosystem: Environmental > Aquatic > Marine > Oceanic | place: Fram Strait | collected...
CAAGCTGAGTTTCCAATACAATTGATTTAGCCGAATGACCAACATAAGTTCCGAACCTCGTTGACATAAAGAATCATATGAATGTAGCGAGAAGAAAATTAGCGTAATACCTAACAACTAAAGAATTTTGATACATGTACTGTGTATTCAAAAAAATTTAACATGCAAAGTTCGCGGAAATCATTCGACCACACGACACTCGACACACGAGACGAGGTTGAAGGTTAACCTAATATTAGTAATGGACATAAGCTATCGTTGTAGTTAGTAGACACAGTATATACTTCGAAGTATTATACATTGCTACGTAGTATTGATAATCACTTTAATCTTCATATCGTTGAAGGTAGATCTTCTTTGGTCTCTCTTGTAGGTGTCGCTGTTGTTATTGTTGCTGGTGCTGGTACTGGTGCTGTTGCTCTTCCTTTCTGCTTCGCACGCATAATATTCAGTGGACAGCCAAGCAGAGCCTGAACAATCTAAGTTTCGCGTATTATCATTGTCACTTCTCCCACGGTGTCAAGAGGGTCATAGATATTGGAGACGTCTTGATAACGTTATGGAATTAAATCGTAAGGACAGCAAAGGGTCGGTTACGAGAAAACAACAAGCACGAACGGAAAAAGATGTTAGAGTAAGTGAAAAATCGTATTACCGGTATTCGAGGAATTCGGATAATGGAAGAGTGAAATCTGAGAAACAATCGAAGTTCGAAGATATGCTATCGGATCCAGAATTATTCTGGAAAACTTGGTCTTCCAATCATAGATGCAATTCTAAGTGTCAATGCTTCGAAGGATTGGGCAGTGTCATGTAATTACGACCATATTAGGGTTCTGCGGAATCTTGGGAAATGTTTTTTTCAGCAGTGGCGTAAGCCAAAACCATTTTCTATCAAAGATGCTATATGTCACCACTAGGAGCACACTTTCGATAGATTGTAGCATTCATTTGAGGTATAAGTAATAAACACTCTTTCGGAAGAAAGGCAATTTTGCATCTTTAAGGAAAGTACAATGGACCCTGCCCTAGGCTGATCAGTGGTTTGTAGTGTTTGAATATTTTTCAAAAGTCATGTTCTACAAAATAAATAGATTCTGATACAATAACAAATGTACAAATTTAACTTAGTCATCATCATAATTGATGTTTGTAGGTTAGACGAACGGTAAATGGCAACCTTTCGGTCAATAAAAGAAGAAGCACAGCGGCATGATTTCTTTCATGAACTCATATATAGGCTAGGATGCATCCACGGTATCAATGCTAATATCAACGCATGTTGATAATATAATGATCGATCTATTAATCCGTCAGTCAGTGTGCCTACAGTACCACCCCCATGCTTTGAATTAAATCGTCTAAAGACTTTGTCGTCAGCATCGCCAAGTTCCATTCCTAGTTCAACTAAGTCTGAAATTTCTTTTGGTAACATAAACATTGCAGTTTTTCCGTAGCCAATCTTATCATTTATTTCTTTTTCTTTTTCAATAACATCATCCGACGAAATATCTATTGAAGCCGGCCCGATGATAGCCATCCACGCCATTACCCACAACTCTTTATTCCTGCATTCTCTGTAACATCCGCCCTCCAGGCCAACTGCAAAATCGCAGTCACTGCTCTTTCTTTTCGCATCTTTAGCTCGATTTAAAGCGCCAAGCTTAGTTTCGTCGTCACCCATCGGTTGGTCACTAACTCCAGAGTCGGCGTTACAGGAAGATATTACAATTTCGCTGTCCGCAAAAGCCCGCTGAAAGGAGCATTTAACAGCGTCGATTTTACGTGGATTTGAGCTCCCAACAACAACTTTAATCTGTTTGCTCATTCTCTCCGATGAAGTTTCTGAGGGATGAAATTTATTCGAATGACTATCTAGTTTTTCTTACTGGTTCCGTTCCGATCCAAACGAGTAGTGTGGATTTTTGTATTTTTCTCGCACAAGCCTTTGTAGCTGTGCGAACTTTAAAATTGTACTTGTACGAGTGTTTTGTAATTTTTGTAGTAGTTGGAAGGAGGGAAAGAGCTGAACATAAATAAGATTGAGGCATCAACCAGGAGAACGCCCACGATACAGTAACAGTTGATCGTGTACAAGAAGGGAAAACCTCGCTAGTGAAAGACTATCGGTAGGTAATCTGGTAAACAAATTTCATTCAAAAATTCAACCTGACTTTAACTTTATATAGAGTCTAGCTATTATGATGTGATTCTCCGTGCCCTGAAGAAGTATACATCATAGCCTGCATGGCAACTATGTTCGTTCAATTTTTCACCCCGTCTATCTTCACACATATTTTTCTATTTGTGTGAACTTATTACTTAAACACCCTCGATTCTGTCTTCGACCTCGGCGTACAACTCCTGAAGACGTTCAATATTCTCATCACTAGTGTCCCAGTAACCACGACCGTTTGCCTCAAGGAAGGTTGTGACCATATCACGGAAGGCATTCGGGTTGGTGTCCAAGAGCCTCTGTTGCATCTCAGCATCTTCAATGAAAACACCATTGGCGTCTTCGAATACGAAGTTGTCGACTTCACCTGCTGTAGCTGACCATCCCATGGTGTTACGAAGACGCTTCTGAATCTCTCTCACTCCCTCGTAGCCCGTAGACAACATACCTTCGTAGAACTTGGGATTCAAAAGCTTTGTACGGGCATCAAGACGAACCGTCTCAGCAAGGGAGCGAACCTGAGCATTTGCGGTGGTAGTGTCAGCCATCAAAGACATAGGCTTCTTCTTATCATCGCGCAATCCCTGCACTACCTTGGTAGGATCTGAGTCATAATAATGGGAAACGTCAGTGATTGAAATCTCGGAGGAATCCAAATTCTGGAACGTGACATCGACGGTCTTCAATGCAGCCTTGAATAGATCAGCCTGCTGCTCCATCATGCCTGGTTTGTCAGCATTGAAAGCGAATCCCTTACGAGTCAAAAATTGATCTTGAAGTTGACTCTCGTCTTCCCATCCACCATTCTCAATTGCGAGACCAACATTAGCACTGTAAGATCCAGCAGAGTTAGAGAATACACGGCAAGCTGCATCACGAAGCGAAACATTCATCTCTTCTGCTTGTTCCATTGCGTGCTTCCTTACGAAGTTCATCTCAAGCGGCTCATCAGCCTCGGCTGCCATCTTAATACCTCTGTCGAGAAGATTCATCTGATTAATAAATAAGTCACGGAACACTCCAGAGCAAGAAACAACAACATCAATTCGTGGACGACCAAGTTCTTCTAACGGAATCAACTCAACCTTGTTAACACGTCCAAGAGAGTCAGCAACGGGTCTTACACCAACAAGGGCAAGGACCTGAGCTAAAGATTCTCCATAAGTCTTAATGTTGTCAGTACCCCAGAGAGTGAAGGCGATACTTTCAGGGAAAGCACCATCGTTCTGATCCTGTAAGTTCTCGAGAAGCTTTCTTACGACACCCTCTGAAACCTCAATGGCAGCAGTGGTTGGAATAGCTGAAGGATCCAACGCATGCATGTTGCGGCCAGTGGGAAGCACATCAGGGTTACGAATAGGATCTCCACCGGGTGCGGGCATCAAAAATTCACCGTTCAATAACTCCATAATTCCACCGAGCTCGTTATTTGCGACCACTTGCCTCAGACAGAACTCCAAGTATGCCACTAAAGGAGCAAGACGCTCTTCGTTGACATCAGGAAATCCAGCATCGATAATAGCCTGTGTCCAAGGCTTCTTCATACCTAACATGCCTCCGAATGCAGCACCCATCTCATCAAATACATTCTTCACTTCCTTCACACGCCCATCAGCACCAGTTGACTGCTTCACAAGTGCACGTACCGCAGCACGGGAAGCCTCCGTTACCTTGTCATTAAGTTCAACGTCCTTGAGTACTCCAGCGTTGTTACTGCGGTAAATGTCGTTGATATCACGACCGACTGATGCGGCAATAACACGTGGGAGACCCTCAATCTTGTCCTCAGGACGGTCAAGCTGAGCAATGTTCACTAACGTGGCGATGGCCTCTTCTGCTGAAGGAGGTACACCAACAGTGTGAAGGCCACATGGGAGAAGACGACTCTCGATCTGCATGATCTGTGCGTACACTTTTCCTACAATGTCATCACGACGTTCTGCAGTGTCGTTCTTTGCATCGTAACCTTCAAGATCGGGGAGGTCAGAGATGTCTTTGTCGAGGTTGCAAGTCCATGCGGTAGACACAATAGAGTTGACAATGGCAGGACCACGACCCTCGTTCTCGCGGAGTCCTTGGTATGAAGAAATAAGTTCCTTCAACTCTTTAAGACCCTTGTACAATCCGGCATTCTCAGCAGGGGGAGTTAAATAAGAAACAGTAGCAGAGTAGGAACGTCTCTTTGCGATAGTTGCCTCAGAAGGATTGTTCGCCGCATACAAATATGCTGAAGGAAGAGAATTGATCAAACGATCGGGGTAGCACGTTCCTGACATTCCCACCTGTTTTCCAGGCATAAATTCAAGACTCCCGTGAGTACCGAAGTGCAAGACTGCGTCTGCCTGGAAAATCTTCTCGAGGTATGTGTAATAGGCCGCAAAACCATGGTGAGGACTGGCAGACTTGGCGAAGAGAAGTCGCATCGGATCTCCCTCATAACCAAAAGAAGGTTGCACACCAATGAAAACATTTCCAAATTGCTTTCCATAAACAACAAGGTTCTGACCATCTGAGTTTAGGTTTCCGGGCGCTGGTCCCCAGTTCTCTTCAAGTTCCGTTGCGTATGGAGTCAAGTCATAATATTCTTCAGTATTCATACGGTATGCGACGTTGAGCTCTGGTGATGCAATCTTTGCCTCAGGATCGTTCAATACAGACTTTTACACATAAAATGAGAGAAATGTTCAATAAAACTTCCAAAATTCTTCTCAAATCTTACCTCCATGATTTCTTCCTTCGTCATTGGGGCATCACCAATGTCATATCCCTCTGACTTCATCTGCTTCAAAACCGCAAGAATGGAGTTAAAGACATCGAGGTAGGCAGCAGTTCCAACGTTACCCTTGTCAGGTGGGAAAGAGAAAATAGTGATAGCCATCTTCTTCTCTGCGTTCTTCTTGATGCGAAGGTTTGCCCATTTCATAGCACGATCTGCGAGAAGATTAACACGGTCAGCGAGAGGTACAGAACGTCCAGTTGCGCCCTCACGACCAGCAAAAATAATGGGTTCAATCGCGCCATCAATCTCCGGCAACGAAACCTGAAGTGCAACTTGCACGGGATGGAGACCAAGCTCAGAAGCCTGCCACTCCTCAAAAGACTGGAATACAAGAGGAACCGCACACATGTATGGACGGTTCAACTTTTTCAGCACCTGGGCAGCCTTCTTGTGATCCTGGGATGCAGGCCCTCCAACAAGAGCGAATCCAGTAAGGTTGATGACAGTATCCACAATGGGCTTTCCTTGTGCATCATAGAAGTATTCCTCGACAGGACCAGAGAAGTCAAGTCCACCTGAATAAATACAAACGACACGAGCCCCACGGCTCTCCAACTCGGAAATCAAAGATACGTAGTGGGTATCATCCTTGGTGTTGATGTGCGACTTCTGCAAGATGACGCCAACCGTGGGTGCGGTTTTAACATCGATACCTGCTTCAGGACAGAATTCTTTGTCGTACCATTCCATATATTTTGCGTTGTTCTCGAAAACGATATCAGGAGCGACAGGATGCCAAATAGCTTTGTCAGGGAGAACGACAGGTTCTTCCATCACGACTTTCTCTTTTCCCTTCGCCTCAATTGATTCGATGACTGGCTTTACGTAGTCCTGACCAACCATCAACATAAGGCTTTCCAAGTTCTCAGGAGATCCACCAAGCCAATATTGGAAAGACATCATGAATGTGCGAGCGTCCGCTGCTTTGTCGCTAGGCAGGAATTTCAACACTTTTGGTAAAGTTCGGAGAAGCTTGAGCATACCTTCCTCGAAAGAACTTCCATCCTCCTGCTTTTTCTTTTTCATGAAATCCGAAACAACACTTTTGCTCTGGCCGAGGTTCTTCATGGTGAATGTTCCTACCTTGTTCATGCGCATGACCTCAGGCATTGACGGGAAAACCAACACGGCATCAAGTTGGTCTCGAAGAGGCTCGACGACCTCTGTAACCTTCTCAGCCAATTCTTGGATAAAAATGAGACTTCCAATGAAAACATTAGCTTCCTCCACATCCTTCTTAAACTGTTCAAAGGCATCCTCATTACGAAGTTCCTCAAGAAGGTATCCAACACATTCCACCGCCATATTATCAGATCCAGCATTGATACGCTTCACAGCAGCAGTCATTGATGACTGGTATTGAGATTCAAGTACTACATAAACGATCTTCATGGTAGGGCGCCCACGTACATCCTCGGGGATAACACGACGATTCTCCGAGTTCGTTGCGGTAAACATACCACCACGTCCACCCTCAGAAATCTGAGGATCGGTTGCAACCATCTGCAAGGCAGATTGAAGGTTTGCGAAGCTGTCCTTCTTTTCGACACCATTACCAACCGTAGGAGAAGCGATCTTCGTTGTGAACAACGCACTGCTGCGGGAGGCGGGCACTTGCCATCTGTTCCAAGTGGAATAGTAAAAGAAAGGTGAGGACGTATCCAATAAAGAATTCTTATCGAACTTGGACACAGAACAATCATCAATCACATCAAAAAATGGTATCTTTTGCGTGCCTCAAAGAAAAACAATCTCCTGATATTCAATCACCATTTTCAGAAGAAAGCGCTAGCGTTGGACTGAAACACACGTACGCCTCCAACATACGTATATAGTCTAATTCCCGGACAAATTCGATGCAGACTTCGTCATGGTGACCACTTTATCCATAACATCGCATACTGAAGTGTTTTACTTACCCTGCGGCGGAGTTGCATAGGAGAAATAGAGCTGCTGTCCTTAAATTCATGTTTAATCAGTTATTAGTATGGCGTCGAGTTGACGTTTGTCAGTGAAAGATATGCGAGCAGTTGAGGTTTTCGATCTGAAGCTGTCCGCTGAATGAGCAGATGAGGAAAACATCCTCGTACCACAGCGAACGCGGTCTGACCAAGTCTTTGTCCTCCTGACTTCAAGTTACAGTTTTCAATTTTCGTGCTGTTGCTGATAATAATACACGTGGAAGTTTATTAAGTTAGTCGTTTGAGAAGGAACTCAAGAACTTTGTCACATTCGGTTTGGGTTTTAAAAATCGTTCGCATACCAAGATTATGCGCAACTGACACACGTTTCAAAGTGTGTCAGAAAAGTCAGAACAGAGATTCTATATCTTCTCAGAAGAGGAACGATAACGATACACCAATCCCAACATCCAACGCTTTGCAAACTTAAACTCTCTAGAATCATAGTGAGTCGTTGTTTGTGATATTCAAGCCATTCGTTTGTCGAAATTAAAGAAGCAACGTTTATTCCAATAACAACAAAAAGGGATTCAAATCCAGGAATCTCTATATAAGCTCTTTAGAACATCAGGAGGGTTTTGAATCTTAAGACACTTTCTCAGCAGCATCATACATTAATTATTCGTTTATGAAAAATAGAATTTACAACAAAACATTTTGTAAAGTAAGAATTTATAGAAAGAGGGAGTAACTATGGCTGTTTTAGATAAGTCCGATATGGCAAATTCGGACGTGATGAAGGCAATGGATACCTTGTCGCAGCAGGTGAGAGTAGCCGTGGTGGGCAATGTGGATGCCGGTAAGAGCACACTTATTGGTACTATCACGACTTCGGCATTGGATGATGGTCGTGGTAGATCGCGCACCTGCATAATGCGTCACAAGCATGAGATAGAATCGGGTCGAACTAGTACTGCAACAACTCATTTCTTGGGGTTTCGTGAAGATGGAGAAACGATAACTGGCCCGATGGCCATTAGGCATGAACATGGGTTAGGTAGTGATCATCACGGAAAACATGGTTTATCGGCACAAGAAATTTTAAGTCGGAATGCACGTCTTGTGAAAGCTCAAAGCGAAGTAGCTACGGAGGCACATAAGATCATCACGCTGATGGATTTAGCTGGTCACGAGAAGTATTTGAAGACAACAATACACGGCGTGAGTAGTGGAATGGCAGATTATGCATTGATTTTAGTCAATTCACGACATCCGCCGAATCAGATGACCAAACAGCATCTCAATTTGTGCTGCTCTTTCAATATTCCGGTTGTGGTTTTGTTAACAAAGGTTGATGGCTGCCCAGAACATGCCTTGAAGGATACAACACAGAAAGTGATGACTATGCTGCGTGCCCCCGATGTCAGGAAAAAGCCTTTCATGGTACGTGACGAGGATGATTTGTTTACATGTATTGATAAGCTACACGCACTAGCTCCGATTATACAGACTTCATGCGTTACTTCCATTGGTATGGATCTTCTTTTGAAAACGTTATTTTTACTTCCAAAAAGACGGCACCATGAGAATAAAATTAATCGTCCGTTTGAATTCCTAGTGGAGGATATTTTCTTTAATGTTCCAGGCGTTGGAGCAGTTGTTTCCGGTTTTGTTAATGCTGGTTCCTTGACATTAAGCAATGTGTCACAAAATTACCCTCAAGTATATGTTGGTCCATTGGAAGATGGAACTTTTATGAAGACTACTGTCAAATCATCTCATGTCGCTAGAATAAATACTATGCACATAAGCGCGGGTCAGACGGCATGCTTGGCATTTACCTTAAGTAAAGAGATGAGGAAGAGGTTACGGCGCGGTATGGTTGTGCTACAAACAGGAGGTGGCTCAAATACTTCGTCGAGCCATACACTAGTTGAACCGAAAGCAACCAAAGAATTTACTGCGGAGATATGTGTTTTAAAAGGAGAAGGGACTACAATAAGAAAAACGTATCAAGCATTTGTTCATGTTTTGAACGTGCGTCAAAGTGCGTTTGCGAGAAAGATTGAATTAGTGGGAAATACTATGCAAAGCGCTTTACCATCTCAAAAGGATGAAGAAAACGAAGGTGGCTTTGTTTTGCGACCGGGAAGTAAAGCAAGAGTCCTTTTCGAGTTTTCAAGGCGACCTGAATATCTAAGAAAAGGGATGAGATTGCTATTTCGTGATGGTCGAGTACGAGGAGTAGGTGTTGTTGTTGACGTTCCCGGGAAGTCATAATGCCATAAGTGTGTTCCATTCTGAATAAATAATTGTGATGTTGACGAATTCGTCTCTTTGAACTTAAAAGATTTGAAAAGTAGTGTCAGGTTTCAACATGCCAATCGATTATTTAGACGATTAAATTAGATTTAAAATTCTTTATGTGTTCTTCATGAAAATGGTAGCTACATCTAAAAATGAGATTACTTGAAAAGTAGAGAGATCATTTCACCTTTTTTCGAGGGCCTGATGTGATATGGGTTCTACTGATAAATAAGTTTAATTATAAAAATTAAGTCCAAGGCGCTTCGATAAGGTTCGTTCTTATGGAAATCCATCTCAATGAAACCATTTCCACTTTCCTTTTGTCGTGTGTTCGGACCTAAGAGATTCGGGAAGTCTAGGTCTCCACATCCTAAGAAAAATGCGCTTTCGTTTGGCGCTAGCGCATGTACCATCATCGTCGTCTGTTTGAATATTCGGCTCGGACCTTGATGATTCGTCCTTGCTAATTTTAAGTTCTTGCGTTTCATTTACTTTTGTAGCATCCGAAATTGTTAACATTTCATTATGCACTCTATTTTGTTGCCCTGAGTAACTTCCGTTCCAAATTGCATCAAATGAGTCAGTGGTTGATATGAGTGAAAAGTTTTGTTCGCACTTCAATGATTTTTCGTCGTCTTCCGATTCCTCATACACGCCAGCGTCAAAGCTTTTAAATGACATACTTTCCATTTCGACTTCGGTGGTTGATGAACTATTGAGACGTTCAAGTCGTTTATCATCGCCGCTTTTCATTAACTTTGATTTGTTTGAAGTCTTTTCGTGAGTTACCGCCGTAAGTGGAAATGTTTCTTCACCCCTTTTCATTTGGATCATCTTCGTATCAAAACGGTCTCTTACTTCAACGCCATCAATATTTGGCTGTATATTCTGATGTTCTCCCAAAGTCGAAGTACTTTTATTCGGTATATCACTATTTAAAGACCTCGATGAGCTAAACGATTTGTAGTGAGATGAAAGCTTTAAAGCACACAAAGTGTGAGCGGCCCTCAAGTCATTTTCAGTACATGAAAAAATATTGGAAGATGATGAACTTTGACAAGACGTTATTTCTTTATTAATGTCTGATATAGGACGGCAAACTTGATGACGAGACATCGCCTCTTTTCTTAAATCGTAGAATTCCTTCCGCTATTGATTTTCATGCTCTCTCCCTCTCTTAATTTCTTCACTTAAAATATCTACAATGCGTTCAAACTTTCCTAAACTCTTTATCGCCATTTCCAAGAGACTATCTGAAGATGTTTGGATTCCCACATCAATGCCTTTTCTTTGCAGTGGTACATCATTGGGTTGATTCCAGCCTTTAATGGACAGTTGCTTAAGTAACATCTCCGTCAGATCATTTTTCTTTTGCAACTTAAATTTCACTTCACGAAAGCTCTTCTTCTTTTCATCGTACTTTAACGACATTACATCCAACTGATCGGCGAGAGTATCTTGTACATTCAGTAAATACTCCGCGACCAGCTGCATGATGACAAAGAAGCGATAAAGACATTCGGGGGTGAATGAAGTTATATCATCCAACGTTATCAATGAGAACACTGACGTTTCTAGCAAGTCCTGTAATGCGTCAACGTCTGCATTACATCGAATACCATCGATATTGGCTTTCATGATACGATCAACGTCCAAAGAGCCATGACGAGGCAAAAATTCGAAACTTTTCTCTTGCAGAATTTCTTCAGCAATATTGCAGTTGTTATTGTTTCCAACACTCGCTCCGCCCAACGAAAAACGCGACTTCTTTGAAGAAGACTGGCAATTTTTAACGGATTCCATTTGATTGTTGACTAGATTCAAATATGCTATGGCCTCATCTATTTTCAATTTGGAAGTCAACTCAGTTTTGTCATAGACATTACTTCAAATCAAAAAGGTAGTTGAGGATGTTTTTATTCTGACATCAAATTTTTGAAAAATTTCTGCGAGAAAAAAAATCATGCATGTTTCTTGTAGCATTTATGTTGCTTTGAGTATAGATAGAAAACAGATGAAAAGTTAAAGTCATAATTAGCGGTGGATACGGCAACTCTAACTCATTGAATGTATACGCACAAATATTCGAAAAGTCTCTGTTCGATATCTAGCCATCACTTAATTAATATCTCATGTCACGAAGTATTTGCTTTTCTTATCCATTTTTAATGATACAATAGTTATCTTTGAAATATAGAATGCTTCTCCAGTTATTCACTAAATCGATTAAGACGGCCCGTTAAAGTTTGAATAAAGTTCTTTCGATGCATTTTCGATCACAACTCGAACTATCACGAGATTCATCCCATTATCAACTTCTATATTTGTATGTAAATGCCTGCAACCAATCTATATAGATATATGTAGAATTGTTCCAATAGTATTCGTAGCGTGATCCTAATTTGAGGCAATTTCAAGAATTGAAGAGAAAGGTAAAGTGCAACTAACGTCTCCTCTTCATTTCAAAGCCCATTGATGTAAACATGAGTCGAGCATCTCTTATCCTCCTTAAAATATTTCTCACCTCTCAATTACCCAAAAGCTACACAAAAACAGAAAATGTTATCATCAACTCTACTCTTTCAATTAAAGCGATTCCCATTCTGAAGCGAAGAAAAAGATTTAGTCTCTCCATGATAGCTTTCACCCCTGACAAATAAAATGCACAACCTCGAAACTCAAAAGAAAACGAGGCACATGTCCAATTCAACTAATACCAAAAAAATTTGCAAGTAACCAAAGAAATATTATATCATTTGCTGAGAAGAGACCATTTCCTCTTCTAGCATTTGTCAATTCCAAGTACCATGACCACAATCGTAATAATAAGATTCACTCAGGATTTAGAGACGAATCAACAGAAATCCTCCACAATCATAATTCTCAAAGAAACCATTACAGTTAAAAATAAGATAGACGTAGAGAGAATAAATCACTTTTGCTCGTCTCTCCTGCAATGAAACAACGCCTTTCTCTGAACGACGACTTCACCTTCTCAGCACTCAGCACCGCCACTCAACTCTTTAAAAGCTACACAAACACGCTATATTTGCTCTTTCTAACATGAGTTTATAGGTATGTGCAACACTCCCCGTGCAACTTTAAACCATCTCCTTCAATCTTTAATGATAAAGTGTGTAGAAATGATGTTTGTTTTCTCGTTTTTACCGACATCCTCGTGTCACGTATTTTTTGGTCAAAAATTGTCAAATGTCACTGTCTATCAAAATTCGCTCCCGATTCTCGTATGGTATGTTATGATTCCGATAATTTTGCCATGAAGACGTCGAAGCCAGAAAACCATTTAAAAATTTTTTTTCATTCGAGGACTCGATGATAAAGTATCAATAGCTCAAGTCCTCCTTCATCCATCGTATTATACATTAAAAACAAGCAATAGAAACGAATCGATACTCCTGTGAATGTGGTGCTCAAATTCAGTCTCGTCGGTCGTATTTTCTGCTGTGACACGATCGTATTATAATTGCAGTGCCAAGGCAACACGACCCTTTGAGAGGGTATTTATGCCAAAGCGGGCTTGCTTGTCGACATCAGAAAGCAAAAGGACATCAAATCTCGAACGAAGATGTGTCGAAGTTGCCATAGTAGGTGCTCCGAATGCTGGTAAGAGTGAGCTGTTAAATTGTATGGTGAAGAGCAAGGTGGCGGCAGTTAGTCGGAAACGGCATACTACTCGCGAAGGAATTTTGGGAGTTAGAAACATCGGGCATGTTCAGCTCGTATTTGTGGATACGCCGGGATATCTTACACATTCACGATATGATGCATTGGATCGGTCATTGGCAGTTGGTGCTTCCCAGTCTCTTTGGTCGGCGGATGTGACATTGCTGGTCATTGACGCTGCGAAAGATTTGTCAAAGAATAAACGAGTACAAAATTCAATAAAAGATCTTATTACACAGTCAGCTAGATCCAATGGTGATTTATCAATTATTTTAAATAAGGTTGATTTAGTGGAGCCGAAAACAAAATTACTTGATATCTCTACAAAGATAATTGATTTATCTATGGACTGTCATATAAATGTTCTTTCTGAATTGAAAAAGGAAAGTGAAAATCAAGTTAAGGAGGAGAAAACTATCAATCAAAAGTACAGAGATAGAGACCTTGTCGATTCAATATATATGGTCAGTGCACTCAAAAATGATGGGGTACATGATGTATTAAAAATGCTTGTTGGGAAATCAAAAGTGAGAGATTGGATTTTAGCAGATGGACATCAAACAGAGATGTCGCCAGTAGAAAGAGCGACTGAGATTATAAGGTAATATTATATTGAATATATGTGTGGAATATGCTGACAACTTACTTACTACAATTTTATCTACGTTTTATTTGATTGCAGAGAAAAAGTATTTAGAACAGTTCATCGTGAAATCCCTCACAAAGTAAAGATATCAAGTAGAATGTTCGAATCGTACATAAGAGACGGGGAAAAAGTTCTTAGGATTGAACACGGTAAGTTTTTGTATGTTATGGTCCTTGTAAGAATAACTGATCTGAATGTTTCGTCCAACCTACCGCTTGATAGATCTCATTGTCCGAACAAAAAGTCACGCTCGAATTTTAAAAGGAAAGTCAGGAAAGGCTTTGCGAATAATTCACAGTTCAGCACAAGATGAACTGAGTCGGATATTCAAATGTGAAGTTGATTTGCACTTACAAATAAAACTAGCGAAGAATCAATATCTTAGTACTGATACAAATACTTTCGATGAGGATCACAATCCATATCAATAGGGTTAGCTGACCGATTTAGATTTTCAGCTTTAGTCCATAATAAGATTGTCTTAAGCTAGATGAAATTTACAATCTGCACCACCGGCATAAGGGTACATGTAGTGGCATGGAAGATTTTGAAGGGGGGTTGCACTATTTGTACATGGCTCTGAAGTGAGTATGCTGGTCAGCAACTGAATCCTTGGACATGGATCTTTCTCGCTAAAAGAGTAGAAGTTAATAAAATAAAAGCAAACAGTTTTAAAAAAACCAGTAAGACTTACGTAGAGATGTCACACATCACACAAGTCGGTCACAAAAAAATCAAAAATCTTGGCACGTAAAAATCCAAAATGACACGCACATTACAAATTACAACGTCATGGGCATAACAAATCCATTCAACCTGCCTTACTTGCATTGACACCTTTGTTTCCAAACATGATGAAATCCTTTGCTACAACTTGTACATGCCTCATCTTGTTATGTACGCCACCCTTTGTTCATGCTGATAACATCCAAAAGAGTAAACCAAACGTAAAGTTATGCAGCACCATTCGAGGAGGGAACGATGCTTTGAATGATGCCGATGCACTTCCTCGTATCGACGGCTCGGCGACCACGATGAACTCGCCAATCGTTGCTAGCAGTAATTCAGTGGGTAAGCTAAATAGACCTGTGAAGGGAATGCCGTCCGTCTTCGATTCAGAAGATGTTGTATATGATCGATATGCTGCATGTCTTGCAGCGACTGAGAGCCTGAGACAAACGCGTGATACTGCCATTATTAGAGCCAGCAAGGCAGCGAAACGACAACAGAAAGAGGGGGTGGGGCTATTGCATCGGTTGAGATCTGCGCTAGATAGAAATGATCAACAGCTGAATAAAAATATACCAGAAAATCGTCAGGCCAATGCTCAATACCTTATCAATGCAAGTAGGGTTATAAAAGCATTAGGATTGACTGTGCCTCAATTCAATTCGTTGAGTCGCGAAATAAATTCGGATGATGCCATGCGTGACCGTGTCATGGAACAGGCATATCTTTATCGTTTAGCGGCGACTCTGAATATGAAGCGAGTGCCCCTCTTGGAAGATTCCGACAGTCAGGATTTACTCAAAGCTCATCGCAGGAAGAGGGTGCAAATGTTTGCCCGTTCCATATCCGAGATTGAAGAGTTAAGAAATGAGCAGATGGCTGCTTTAATCAATTCATTACGCATAGATCGCATTCCTGATGGACTGAATATTTGCGACCCACAGGTTCTACCCATACTGAGTCCGAAGGTCAGGGCTGTTTGCTCAGCTTTTCCGATGCAAGCTGAGCAAATAGTGAAGAAATATGGCTTGAATTCAGATGAGTTTAATGCTATGCTTGAAGAGACTCAAACAAACCCAGTTTTTCGCTGGAGAGTAAACCAATACATGGAAAAAGCCTCAGCTGAAGAATAATCTTTGTGCGATTTTTAGTTTATTGGTTATGATAGAGAAGGTGAAACTCATTATAAATTGCTAAAGTACGCTCGTATAACTTTTATCGCTCTAAAACTTTTCCTGAAAATTTTGTACTTGTGTCACGATGCGTGTCTTCTAATAGACTCTATACCCCTTGTATAGATCATGATCCCTTCAAGGTCTTTTCCCCTAGTTTGAATTGTAGTAATAGTAAACACTCTGTACTTGGTCATTCCTTCTTCTTCGAGCTAAAAGCGCTAGTGACATTATAATATAGCACATAGTCGCAAATATAGAGGACAGATTCGAAGGATTGCCATGAGATAAGACACCTCTTCCAACCTCCTTGTTTTTTTGACTAAAGCATTGACTAATGAAGAGTTTTTACATTTTGAAGTAAAGTAATTTGTTGCCAACAGCAGTGTTTCATTATGGGCCGAGCAGTGTTCACAATAAGCGTTCGGTTGTCTTCTATAATCCATGGAATTTGTCAATTCTACCTAACAAATTTTGAAGCTTATTGATTTTTCTCTATGACAAATCTTTCTAATAATTAATTTTACTTCGTAGGCAGTCTTGAAAATATTTTTTTCATACTTTTCTCAATACAACCATTTAAACATGTGATCTGGTCGCTAGCTCGATTTATTCCTCAACTTCACAATCACAGCCAGGTTATATCTCTTCACTTAAACATACAATTGTTGAACATCTCGTATAATACACATTTCTAATTCATTTGGACTTGGTAGTCTCATTTTTCACATTAATAATAGCCTCCATGCTGATAATGGACTGGATGGATAAGTTCTTTACTTACACTACAAACATACATGTCGTCATCTTCACAAACATTTCTCCAGTCCCAGCCTTCACTTGCAAACTCTACTGAATTTCTCGCCGCATTCTCATAAATCTCTTCTGCATTGCTCCACAGTCGACACCGTATCCTATCACTGTACTCTCCCCTCATTGGAATGGGGACAACATCAACCTCCTCATTAAATCCAATCTTGGAACAACGCTGATTAGACGACGAAGGTTTGAATACATTACGCTTTAAACGAGACTGGTCGGAAGTCTTCAGCGTCTCCTTCATAATCGGCAACGACTTCTGCCCTCGGTTGAGCATGCTGCGATGTAATACGCCGCCACTGTTATTCACGTTGGTACAATCCAGTTGCAAAGGTGTCAGCGATCGATCACGTCGTCTTTCCAGGAACCCGGATGCTTTCACTAACTTCGCATTGTTCGGTATACCTAACTGCCGGAGCAGCCTGTCCCGGACCTGCTTCGATGAAGATGGCTGAGCCAATACCATGCCGCTCCTCGAGTTATGGACCTTCATCGTTTCAATTATCCAATTTTATAGTGTTCAAATTGTCTTGTAAAATTAAAATGGCAGGGCGGATCGGATGTTTTCGAAATCGAATCGGAATTGTGTGAGATACAGGGTGTTTACAGAGAACTTTTATGTCACAGTATCTTGCAATAATACACTTCTCTGTAATAACACGAAAAAACATGTATTGTACCGGCGCGTAGGCAAAGTATCTCTGTAATTGGGGATAAGTGATTTATATCATGCCACGTCCCCAGCAATTTCTACAGTGTATTACGTAAGTTTATACATACTACCTTCTTCTCCTAAAAAAACAACGTACTTGCTGGAAACATATCGCTTGCAATTGCAAGTTGCAAGTGCTTTTAGGGCAGATTGAATTGATTCGTCACACGGTTTAATTCAATACTGCGCAGAACTCATATTAAAAGAATTCATAAAACGCCGGAAGAAAGACTTCCTTCGTTTTCTTCTAAATTTGATTGGTTAAAAAGGAAGACGTCACTTTTATGAGATGCCGGAAGAAGGAGTTGTGTTGTGAAATTCTTTTTCCTGAAAAATCTTTCTATCTTCACGAACAATATTTCGATATTCTGAAAAAATCAATAAATACATAACACACACGTAAAAGACTTCTACGCTACGTCGTGCGTACATACGCGACATGTGGAGTACATGTATTTAATACCGGTACAGTAGGACCTCGTTATAAGACCAGTTGCTATAAGACCAAATTCTTATAAGACCAGGAAATTCTTCACTTGGTCTTAAAACGAAATTGGCCTAAATTAGCCCTATGCACGGCACGTGATC
>Ga0115008_10001827_pt1 | contig 17512 bp, 18 predicted proteins | sample FraStrMetagenome_FD_87164 | JGI IMG/M metagenome (GOLD analysis project Ga0115008, IMG submission 87164) | Marine eukaryotic phytoplankton communities from Arctic Ocean - Fram Strait ARC3M Metagenome | ecosystem: Environmental > Aquatic > Marine > Oceanic | place: Fram Strait | collected...
AAACATTCCAGATCTAGATCCAATAAATAAATTTGAATTCAACTTAAAAACAGTCTCAATATCCCTTCCTATTTGTATTGTTTTAATTTTAACAGGTAGTTTATCTTTACTTATAAATCCGATGTCAAATAAAGTTAAATCCGTAGCTCCAATAACATATAAGTAATTGTCAATAATTTTAAACCGAGCCATTGATCCACTTTTTCCAGGGCTAACAACTTCAGGGTTAACAGATTCAGGTATTCTATTTATATTTGGAGAATAATTCCTATTTGTTCCAAAAATCCAGCTCAACCAAGATGTTCGTGGCATGTGAATATATTCATCTCCTGTCGGAATAGGATTATTATCATGAAATACATATTTTAACGTTCCAATTAAAATTACATTTTTAAGAGTAGAAATATCAAAAACGACTAAGTCAGAGTAGCTATTAGCAAACAAATAATTATCTTTTATAGATATATCTGTATTTCCTGGTATGTTTAAAAAAGCTGTTTTTTTTGGATTTTTAGGGTCTTGATTATCTATAATATGAATTCCTTCATTGATGTCATTAACAAATATAAAATTGTCTTTGTAGTATAATTTCCCGCTTTTTTTTATTTTTTTTGGAGCTTCAGAATAATATCTTTCAGGCCAAATGAAACGTTCCTGACTCCCTTCGTTAATTTTTAGGTCATCCAAAACGATTCCAAAATGGGTAGGGGTGTCCCCGACGTATTCGATTACAAGTTTAGGATTTGATTTGGTTGCGATAAACTCAAAATAAATTGGTTGAAGGTCAAAGATGCCTTTTTTACTAAAAAGCGTATTTAAGCTTTTACCTTTGTCTATATTTATTCTTCCATAAACAATTTCAGGCGGATGTGGATCTCCTGGAAAATACGGAACCGCTCTACTCGCTTTGAACCCAAGAGTGTATTTTTTACCGACCACCAAATTTCTTAATTCTTGGGTTAATGAATTTTTAGAGCTGACATCAGCAACCCTATTATTATAACCTATTGAATAATTTCCTTCTGCATGGATTTTTGCGGAGGAGCCCCAATAGTCAGAACCCTTCCCTTTTTCAAAATCTCCATTTTCAAGGTAGGGCAAATGAGTTTGCTGTTTTTCTTCTTTTAACTCAATTAAGTTATAAAGAATACTGATTGAACCAATCAATACTATTAAGATTATCTTCATCCTGATTAATTTTTAGTGTCCAAAGTTTTGAATATTCATGGGGTAAAATGGTGCTTATTTTATGATACTAATCGTTTTTTTTAGCAGATTTCTCAATGCTTTATCTAGTGTTGGATATTTAAATTCAAACGCCTCAATTTCTAGTCGTTTAGATTTTACATATCGACCATACAACACCAAATCGGGGTCTGTTTTAAAGATGTATTTTGCCCCAAATTTTGTCATCCATTTAGGGGTTGGAAGTCCAATAGGTGTTTTCATTTCTTTTCTTAACTTTTTCATAAAGTCTTTGTTTGACTCCGGATGTGGTGAGCTAGCAATATATACGCCTTGATTTGTTTCATTTTCTATGCTGGTGAGAATTAAATTATTCATATCATATTCGTGAATCCAACTCATTCCTTGATTTCCATGTGATACCTTTCCTCCAAGCCCTAGTTTCACAATTCTCATTAAGCTAGCTAGGGCTCCACCATTTTTTCCAATAACAAAGCTTGTGCGCAAACGAACCCCTCTTATGTTTTCTGGCTTACTTTTTAAAAAGGCCTCTTCCCATGCTTTTCCAACAATGGGAGCGAGTCCATATCCGAAGGTCGAATCTTCATAACATATTTGTGATGGCGGATCTCCATAGATATGAGCTGTTGCCATTTGAATCCAAATTTTTGGCGGATTCTCTAGTGTTTTTAATGCTTTCCCAATAATCAAAGTACTATCGACTCGAGATCGAAGAATTAAGTCGCAATTATCAGGAGTTTTTAAACAATCAACGGTTTTGCCAGCTAGATTTACGATTGCATAAGCGTTGTTTAGTGAGCTTACCCAATCTCCGAATGAATGACCATTCCATTTCACGAAAGCAAAGTCATTATTTTTAACTAGCTTTTTACGAGCCATGAGAACTGGCTCATACCCTTTTTTAGCTAAAAAATTAGCAAGGCTTAAACCAATAAACCCAGTGCCCCCTGCAATAATAATTTTCTTCATTTATTTAAAACAAATTATTAAATTACTACCAACGTATGGCATATGAAAAGCAGCATTTTTTTCACTAAACTCAATTATTTTTGAATAAAGGCAACACCAAATGGATTAGTTCCAGATTCTAATGTAGTGTTTAATGTTAATTGCCCATTAGTGATGTCGAATAACTCTATCTTGGTTTGTGCTTCACCTGAATAACTCACAATTAGTTTATCACCAGAATTATTTACAGCTAAGTTATGAGTGGCGTTAAAGCTAGTATCAAGAGTAGAAATAATATTATTTTGCGTATCGATTACCCCTAGTCTTCCATTGGGTAAATCGGCAGCAAAAAGATAATTAGCACTAGCAGTTACCCCATGGGAACCTGAAAATGAAACACTTACTAATTCAGATAAATCATCTAGCTGGTGTTGTTTGATCTCTCCATCGTTTTGAGATAATGAGTAAAGATAATTATTAAAAAATCCAACGTGAGCGTCTCCGCCAATTTGCAAAGTATTAACAACTGAAAAATCACTTGTGTCATATTGGACTAGATGACTAGTATTCATTCCATCTAAAATAGTAACATATGCATAATTTCCTTGTGGATTAATAATAACATCGTGTTGAACGGCATTAGTAGAGAGGCTTATCGTACTTGGTAAGTTTATTGTTTGTTCTACAGTAAATGAGTTTAAATCTACGACAGTAGTTGTTTTAACGGCATTATTAATGTTATTAACCCATAGTTGGTCTACAGTATCATTTAACGAAAGGTGAAATGCTCCTATTCCAACTTCAAGAGTACGCTCTATTACAAAAGTTTCAGAATTAATTTCATACAACATTCCGTTTTCTAAACCGCCAGTGTATATTTTATCTCTTTCACTAGAGTATGTCACATAAGTAGGTTGAGTGCCATCAGGTAGCGAAGTTGTCCCTAATAAAGATAAATTTTCTGTGTTATGATATGTAATAGTATTGCTTCCTCGGTTGGCTACTGCAAAATAGTTTTGAGGCTCCGTACCAGTACTAGAATTATCATCATCATCATTACAAGCTACAAGTAGAAATGCGAAAATTGATAATGAAAAGATGATTGGTAAATAATTTTTAAATTTTGTCATTTTATTGTTTTTAGAGTTCATGTGATTTATGTTAATTGTAAAAAAAAAAAATAAACCTTGCGACTTTACGGCTTTTATTATTGCCAACGGTTTATACAACTATAGTTGTGGGTATACGTGTGAGTAATTTTTATCGGAAATTCAAACTTAGTTAACTTGCTGCTACCTTTGCTTAAGTCCATGAGAGTCGATTATTAATTTAAAATCTTATTAATTTAAAATTGAGACTCATTTAATCATTTTTAATAGGCCCCTAACATTAATTCAGTAGTCAATAAACGATCATTTGTAGTCATTTAGCATCGGTTGTAAACGATTAAAGCATTGGTACAGCTACGCTATCAAAGTCACAATAAGCTATAGCGAAGCCCACACATTAACTTTGTTTAAAACCGAGTGCTGTAAGGCACAAGAACCCCTTGAAAAAGCATTTAAATCTATTAATTGAAAAATTGGTTTGTGAAGATTTTGACTTGGGATCTAAATCTAAAACTAAATTATGAAAAATAAACGATATACAGCTAAGTTGAATATTAATTTAACAGTTTTGTATTGTAAATAATTAGTGAGAGTTGTCATATTAATTTAATTTAAAATCCATTTCTTAGGGTAATAAAGGGTTAGGCTCTTAAACTAGTTTTTATTAGAAGTCACCATTTTTTAATATGCCCCTGATTTTAGATCCAACTATTTGGGAGTTTTTGCTAATTAATACGGAAATTTCGTGACCCTACGAACACTCTATTTATCTATTAAGCTTTTTTTTCACTGTGATTACTATTTAAGTGATCTCTTGTGTTTTTTTGTACAGCAATTGCTCCAAACATGCCTAATAGAAAAGCAAAGGCATAAAACCCCTTCTCACTGGGCAGTAGAGTTGCATTCCAAAGACCAATAGTTAATAATACGATAGACAAAATGGTTCCAAACCAACAAATACTATAGTAAATTTCTGTCACAGGAAAACCCTCAAGCCGATCTCTTACACTTTTTTGAAGTGAAACGACTGCGAAAAGCCCAAACATTAATACGGTAAAATAATAGCCTTTTTCATTTAAAAGCATATCGGATCGCCATAATCCAATTAAATATCCCAACATTCCGACACCTAGTGCCATCCAAGAAGCTGCTACGAAAGCATTTGAAGTTTTTTGCATTTTTCTATTTTATTTATATATTAAGAATATTTATCTGACGTGAAATCTGGTAATTTTGGGGGTGTATTGATACTATTTCTTTCAATTTTGTTTCAAATGTCTTGTCCTGAAATATGACTACAGGTTAAAATTGAATTAAGCTGATAATTTGTATACCATATTTGATGTCTTATAGTCTAAAGTTAAATGAAAATCTCTTTGGATTAAGCCCCAAATCGCTATTGTTTTTATAAATTGTTACAGGAATTTAAGACTTTGAAATCCATTCACATATTTTATGAATTCCTATAATTACATTAGGACAATCAACCTTTATATCAAATGAATTTTGATCCTTAGGATCTTTAAAATCAACGTATGCTAATCTTGCGGCTAAATAATTTTGGTCAAATCCGAATGCAGATGCTGGTAAAAGAGCAACACCTGTTTCTGTCAACAACTGCTGGCATAATTCATTTGATGAATTTATACCTCGAGAATGTAATTTTTTTTTATGAATAGAAAAATCAGGAAAAAGATAAAAGCCTCCTTTAGGGGCATGTACAAGTATTTTACATAAACTCAATTGTTCCGTACAATAGGTTCCGATTTGCTTTAATATATTTGTTTGCATTTTCAAATATTGTAAGGTCTTATCATAGTTTTGGTAAGCTACCTTAGCTGCCATTTGAACAGGTGTTGGAGCACAAGAATATGTTTCAGATCCAATTCCTATTAGTGCTTGTTTAAATTCAGGCTCGATATTCTCATAGAGAAAGGCGGCTCCAAAGCGCCAACCACCTGCGCCGCACCATTTGGATAATCCGGTAGTCGTTATTGTTCTTTCAGGATAATAATTTACAAAAGATTTATGCTCATGATCGTGGTTGAGTAATCCATAGATTTCATCTGAAATAACTAAAAGATTTAATTCCTTTGCGACCCGTGCAAGATCCTTAAGTTCCTCTTCATTATAGGTTAAACCATCAGGATTTCCAGGGTAGTTTATTATCATTATTGAAACTCTGTTTTTTTTATTTTTCGCAGCATCTCTAATAACTCTTGGGCATATTCTCCATCTTTCTTCAAAGGAAGTTTTTAGTTTAATAATATTATGACCGGCTAATTTTGCTTGAGGTGCATAAGAAACCCATGACGGAGTAGCGATAAAAACATCCGCTTTTTTAAATGACATGAGGATATTGAAAATCAATATTTTTGAGCCAGAAGCAATTAATATGTTATCAGGTAAAACTTTTAACCCGTTATGTGCATTATGAAATTGGGAAATATATTTTCTAAGGTCCAAATCTCCTTGAACGGAAGTATATTCTTTATGATTCACAGAATTTTTTAAGGACTCTAAAACCAACTTTGGAGGCATAAAAGGGGATTGTCCAAAACCAAATTTAATAATTTTCTTATTTTGTAATTCTAAATCTTTAGATTGAGTATTTATTAAAAGGGTTTGAGATTCTTCTATTTGTCTATACATAATTCATCAGAAATATTTTTGGTTTAATTCCCTGTAACGGTCTCGCACAATAACAAGTGCGATTTTGCTGCCTTTGTTTTAGCACTAGGGTTTGGAAATAATATAATGCTGTTCTCTAATTCAATTCCATTACTGCTCAACGATTGGTCAGTTGATCGTTCATATGCAAATCCACCACCAATATTTCCACTTGTCCAAGAAGTAAACTTTAAATCGATATAAATATCATTTGTTATTAAGTGAACTACTATATCTTGACCATCTACAATGTCTGAGAAACTACAATTAAGTTTCCTAAAGTTTGGTGCGTGAGTGAAGTATACTCTGCCGTAGTACCATAAGCCCATTCAGTATCACCTGGCACTCCATTAATACAAGTTGGTTTAGTTAATTTTAATATTAAAAACTCCTTGCTGATTCTGCCGAGTCAACCAGACATTATTTATAATTCTATCTTGATTAGCTTCCAAGCTCCAATTGGCATAATTTGCTTTTGTGAAGGTAGTTTTTGGACCTGTCCAAACTGTTTGAGCATTGATTTTATTTCCATTAAATTGGAAAATCATAATTGCAAGTGAAATGTAAATTTGTTTCGTAAAAAAATAATTTGATTAGTATTAGCTCAACCTAAATATTTTCTAAACCTATCAATTTCTGATATAATGGTATATAAAAAGTCACGTTCACCCTAAGGTAAACGTGGCTTTAACATTGTGTTTTAAAGGGATTTGTAATGAATTATTTTATCCAATCATTTTCTGTAAGACTTTGTGAAACCTTCAGCGAACGGCTTGCCTCTGCAATTACATTATTTCCCATAGAAGTCTGTGATCTCTTTTTTAATCTCAACAGTGGTATAAACGTGGCTTGCAATTAGAGCATAATTTATTAATGCTGCTTCATACCCATTCATTTCAGGTAATATGACGGCTGCGGTTGCATCTTTAACAACGCCGACCTCAAAACCTTGTTCCATTAGTTCTCTTAGGTGTGATTCTGTACAAAGGTTTGAAAGCATCCCAGCTAATATAACTTTATCGATTTTTCTTTTTCTTAATTGCAAAACTAAATCATTGCTTTCTGGTCCAAAGACTCTATGTGGTGAGGTAATAATCACATTGTCTTTTTCTATGTATTTCTTATACCGTTGTAGAAAATCTGCACCTGAATTTTCAAAATCCTCTTCTTTAATAGGATCTCCTTTTTTAAATAAATCTACTTGATGAGCAAATTCTATCATTGCTCCTTTTGAATTCCATTTTTTGTCGTGAGCATATATAAAGTGTGGTGAGATAACAACAGTTATATTAAATTTTTCAGCTAATTTGAATAAAGTTTCAATATTTTCAATGGTATTATTTTTCTTTACACTTGTACCAACTAAGCCCCATGCAACTCCATGTTCGCTGAGAAAATCATTTTGTGGGTCAGTAATCACGATTGCAGTATTGTTGTCAACAATAAAACCTGGGTCAGGTAATTGAGCGTGTGATGTGATTGAAAAGCAAAAGATTGCTAGACTAAGTACTATTTGTTTTTTGTTCATTTTTATAGATTTTATATATTCATAATTAAAGATTAAGTAAATGGGGTATTTCTGTAGTTGGGTCATATATTAATGATAATTCAAATTCAACATTTTAAGGTAAATAATTTCTTTTTCCAATTATGATATAATAACTTTCGAAATCCTGTTTTCAATATTGAAGATTAAATATGATGCAAGGTAGTGTGACAATAAAACAGATAACGGTATCAAAAGATACAAACCGTGAAATATTTTATAATAATTCAATTTCTGCCCTGCGAATTAGTAGTTTTCCTTCTAATTCGTATTGTTTCAAAATGCGTGAAATAACAACTCTTGTTGTTCCCAATTCGTATGCTAATTTTTGATGCGATATTTTAATTATTGAATTGTCTTGTTTACTTATTCTGTTTTTCAAGTATTTTAAAACTCTTTCATCGATATGTTCAAATACAACACTATCAAAAGTTTCTAAAAGTTCATCATATCTTTTTCTAAAAGTTCGAATTACAAAGTTGTTCCAAGAGCTAAACTCTCTTTGCCATTTCACAATAAATGGTGTTGGAATGGCTAATATTTTAGTGTCTGAAATTGCAATTCCCTGAGAAGAACTTTTGTTATTATAAAAACTTGCAGATAAAGCCATGATACAAGTCTGACTTATTTCTACATAATAGAGTAAAATCTCTCGATCCTCTTTAGTTTGAAACACTCGAATACTTCCAGACAAAACTAGGGGTAAAACTTTGACGTATTCTCCTTGTCTAACGATGGTTTCTCCTTTTTTAAAGTTTAGTATTTTAGAGTTTTCTAGTATTTCGTCTTTAAGTTTAATTTCGGAGATAAAATTTAATTTTTTAAATATGTCAGAGTTCGGTTTCATGTTTTGTTTGTAAGTGAGTTGTTTATATACCGCGTTGTACGCTGGTTTTATTTCATTTTATTTTTTTCAATTTGCTTTTCAAATTTTTCACTGTCCTTGAACGCACACAGATTTCCGTCTGGATCAAAAAATTTAGCTACTATTCCCCAGGAGTGTTCTTGATAGTCAACTTCTATATTATTTCTGATTAGTTTATAGGCTATTTTTTTAACGTCTGACACGTTCATTCTTAAGCAAGTCCTAATTCGTTTTTCTTTGGTTTGCACTCCACAAAATTCATCATCTATCTCTACCATTAAATATGAATCTCCAAATTCAAAACAGGTCAAACTTTCAGTTGAAAATAGTTCTTTCAACCCAACCACATTTTGATAGAAGTCTACACACTTTTTGTGTTCTATTGTATATAATATAATGCCTGTTCTATCAATTTTCATGCAGTTAGATTTTCGACACATTTTTCTCTAATACGCCAAATATCATTAAATGTAAACTTGGAGTTTGTTTCTTTCATCCATTTCTTTACAAACTCTTTATGATAATCTACTTTGAATTTATAAACTTGATTAGGTTCAATTTCCTTTTCTTGTAGTATATCTTTTTTGATTTTATTAAATTCAGATTCTTTTGTGGTCAAATCAATTCGATTACCATTGATTTTTAAATAACAGTGAGCTTCCGGAATAAATTTAATTGAGTTCTCAGTCAATTCAGTTCCAATTTTTGGCGTATTTGATTCGGTCATTCGATAAATTCCGATTATCAAATCAATATTTGGAACGTTATTAAAATCCGCTATACTTTTCAATAGAGCATGTTTTGAACTGCAGGTCCCTTTCTTTTCGGATAAAACCAATCCAAGATCCTTACGATTCATATTCCTGCCATATGGAAGCGCTTTGATGAAGTTGGTTAATTGATTCCAAGTTATAATTCCGTTACTCATTGCAAGTTCCGTTAACTCGTCATTCGATATTAATTTGTAATCTGTCATAGTTCAACTAGCGTACAATGTTTAGTATGTGGCCAGTAGGGCGGTAGAAAGCGATAAACTTCCGAGTTTGTACTCATCAAAAATGTTGTATTTTGTTTTAAATAAAAGTTAAATGAACGATTTGGTGGTGTTTACAAAGAGCACAGAACTATCTTAAATCATTTAATACCCCATTTGCTATGTATAGAGTTGGTCTGTCGTTTTCATTTTTAATAGTCCATTTCTATTTCCCATGTAGCTTTATATTCTATCTCAAAGTATTCATAGGTTATTTGTTTGTCTTTTAATATTTCAGTCGAATATTTCTTGTCGATAGGATTTTCTCTTAACGTATAATCGCTAATAGTATCGACTTTTGTCTTAGAGGTGGCCGGGACTGAGTTAAAGTCGACGACTCGTTCTTGTTGAACAAAAAAGTAGGAATTTGTTTTTGGGTTACTAACTGAACTTGATTTTTTCGTATAAACAGCTTGTATAAAGTCTTTGTCACTTAGAAGATAATAGGAATAAGTAAATCCATATTCTCCACAAGTCATTGAGTCAATTGCAAGTCCAACATTTGGCATTGAATATCGTCTAACTATTCGCCCACAGTCACCTGCCCCGTACTTATTTAAACTGTCTATTTTCATCTTAGCCAATTCAAATGACCCAATTAAGGGTAGTTCAAGTATTTCTGATTTGGAGCTTGTAGGGGGTGAGTTATCAATTAGTTTTATAGTTGAATCATTTTTTGCTGACAAGTCAGGATTTTCATTAGTATCAACCCTTTTTTTCATCTGATAATCGCAAGATGCTATTAAACAAACCATTATTATTAAATAAATATTTTTCATGTTTTTCTTGTAGGTGAGATGTTTATGTATGGATAGTCGCGGATTTTGAAGCACTTCCTTTTTTACTTAGCCACTGAGTTTGTTAATTGCTATAATTTTTATTTCAACACACAAAGCCGCCATTAACTATACCTTTGTTATGGGCATTTTTTCATTGTTTATATGTTCCGTCTGGCAATACTGTCGGAAATTTATATTGTGGGTCTGTTAGTAGAGAATAGATTCCTGTATCTGTACTTTGTACTAATTCACTAGTGTTTAAATCCCATTCTTGAGATATTTCATTTAATCTATTTTCTTGACCACCAAGAATAGAACTCATTGCCCAATAAATATATTCAGTTGACATACACTCATATTCGCAAGTTTGATCATCATAAGTGTACCAAGCGTTCTCTGGATATGGATTTGGAATTGTTGTGAAGTTTCCACCTCTTGCAATATCCATAGCATTTGCTAATGAAGTACCAGGGTTTTCTCCAAATATTGTTGGGTAAGCATTAGCATACCCTGTATGTGTAATTACGTGCCAAATTTCTTCTAGTGCTGCATCAAATTGTCCAGTATGATCATTTGTATGCCAATAAGGATTCGTTTCGTTAGCACCCAAATCCTGTGCATTAAGATTTATTTGAGATTCTGATTTCCACATAAACAAGGCTGCATTATTTGAATTTAATGCATTTAATAAAGTTAAATTGTCTACGGAACCATCTTCATCATTATCTAAATATTGAGCCATTAAATTTGCTGCGTGTAATAATTTTAAATCTTCAACATCTGAATAGGCATAAATTGGTATTCCAAACACATCTACTTTTCTGTTAGTTGCTGTAAATCCTGCATCAGTATGTGCAATAATTGTAAAATTTGGGTCATTTCCTGGAGATATTAGTGTTGGACTTTTTGTGTCCTCCTCTTTTTTGCAAGCACTAAATGCTAGTACAAGCCCTAGCGCTAAGATTATTAATTTATTCATTGTCATTTAGCGTTTTTTAATTGAATTTGTTTGATGTTTATGGGTGTTTTTTAATTGCCTACAACGTTTAGTAGATCCGTCAGTTACGGGCATAATTTACTGTTTTTCGCTTAAGCACTCTCGCTTGAAATTTTGAGTGGATTCGGATGTAGTCGAATCCGCCATAATTGCGGTTATTCATTGTTAAACGGAAATGCCTTCGGAGCGCAGTAAATCGCACTCTGTGTTTGCTGTAATGCTATTTCCTTCTAATGTTCTGCAGGCCGATGTATTCGACCAGCCCAAATTTGAGAACAAATTTTATAACTTTGTGAAAGTAACAGTTGCAATTGTTGCATTTAATTCCACACCATTTCCAAGTGGCGAATCAACAAATAAACTTATTGGTTGTTGAGGGGAAGTAATTTCATCTGGGGATGTATATGTTGCACCATCGTCAGTTCCTGCATCATACACATGTGCCTCAACAGTTTTTTGATTAACAAATGAATTGTTTTCCAGCAGATTTATGTTTACAACAGCAATGTACCAGTCTGGACTTGGGGCGATCATTGTTGCCAATGTTATAGAGGGATATTCGTTAGTAACTTCTACGTTAAGAACAATATCTCCGTTTCCTGTACCTAAATTACTCCCAATAAAATAGTTAAAACCTTTTTCTTCTTCAATTAACGCGACAAATTCGGTATCAAGAGGTGATGTGGCTCCGGTTTCAGCCATATTTTTTATGCCAGCTGAGGCAGAAGTTCCAATTTTAAAGAAAGTTTGAGTAGAATCATGGCTCCAGCCAATTAGCTTAGAAAAATGCGCATTCGATGGATAGTCTGTTGGAAAATCGATACTATTCCAATCAATGTTAAAAGTTACCATATACTCTGTACCCCCTTTGAAATCGGGTGATGCCAAATCGTTATCTTTTGAACAAGCAAAAAACAGCAGTGTAATTAAACTTAATAAATTAATTCGTTTCATATGATTCTAGTTTTTAATGTTATCAATTTAATACATTTATTGGCAAAAATTGAAATACCTTCCAAATTTTAATATAGTCTGCACTAGATTATTGAATTCTCATCATCTGGTTCCCATGTGACATAACAACGTCTAACAGTATGGTTAGTGGCGCGTTAAAAGCACTAAAACATATAGAACTAAGGGAAGTTAAATTTCAACAACAGGCCTTAAACACCCTGCAAGCAATTAATAATACACGTTAATGTACACCGTTTTTATTTTTCAGATTGTAATTTTTCAATTCATTTTTTAGTTCCACTAGAGAATTCAGATCCATAATTTGAGTGTCAATTACAAGCTTGTTTTTTTCCGAAATAAGTGTTAGATCTCCAGCAAATTCTCTAATATACTTTATTTGGTTCAGCTTTATTTTTTTTGAAAATAGAGTGTTTTTTATCAATTCTCCGTTTTTCAGGGTCAGATATTGTTTTCTGCTTTCAAAATAATAAATCATAAACATAAAAATCCCAGCTCCTATTTGACCAATTCCAACTGACTGAACTGATATATATATCCAATTTCCAGTTACAAGAGATAGTAAAACGAGCATAGTTCCGATTGCTGAAAAAACTATTCCCATTCTTAAATTACTTCTTAATCTTTCTTTAGAATAGTTGATTTTCGTCATTTTAAATGTTTTTCAACTTGTTGTGTATGAAACGTAATATCCCGACGGGTTCTATGAATTTAAATATAATGTTGTACAACATATTTTTTCATCTTTTATTGATAATTAAATTAAAGGATTTAATTTCATTGTCATATTTTATCAAAAGAAAATACATCCCATTTGTCAAATTGTTCAATTCCATAAATTCTGTAGAAGGAGATGTCAACACATTTTGACCTAGTGAATTTGATATGATAAAAGTTCCTTTTTTTGTCAAGTCTAATCCATTTATATAAAACACACCACTTGAAGGATTTGGATAAATCGAGATGATATTATTTTCATTGTTTGTCATTGTGTTTAAGACACTTTCATTAGTCGCATTAAAAGTGTGATTTTGAATAGTAAAATCACCAATTCCATTAGGAACCCTAGCATAGGCCTTATTTAACTCTTGTTGAGTATAGCTAATTTCTTGAACAATTGTCATATCCTCATACGTCATAAATAAATCTCCTCCGTTAGCTCCAATTTTAAAATTAGTGTGAATACCAGATTGATGTACATCCCTGTCTGCCCATAAAATTAAATATCCATTAGCGGGAATAGTTTCTTCTTGTTCAAAATGCCATTTTTTTAGAAAGTCTTTATCATCACTAAGGTAAAATTTAGCATTCAATACAATATCTGCATTTGTGTTATTATATAATTCAATCCAGTCTGGTGTACCTCCGTTGGGTTCTTGCACACCGTTTTGATCACTTTTAGCTACAAATTCATTGATTACTATGTCTGTATTGTTTAAGGGGAATGATATGTTGGATGCAGAACAGTTTTGAAAGCCTAATGTAGCTAAGGCATTGGTATAAGAGTCTTTAGTCTCCGAAAGAAAGTCAATATAGAGCTGTGGAGAGGATATTACAATTCCTTGTGTATTAGTACCAAGTATATCATAGTTATGCATTACTTCTTCCTCTACAAATGTAGAATCCAATAAATAGGATGTCAAATCACAAACAGTTTGTAAATAGATAGGTTTTATTAAAGGATCATTAATCAATGAAAAAGATTGTCCTTCTAAAAATGGAACATTTGGACTTAATAACTGATTAAAAGGCACACCACTAAAAGATAAGTTTTTATCCCAAGGAATGGCGTACATTTTTTCTAATTTAGGTTCAAAATACATAACATTATTTTGACCACCAGGATCATCATTAATCATATGATCTACAGTAATGACTCTAAATAAATTATGTAAATCAACATAATCCCCCCAGTTCATTGGATTTACATTATCTATATAATTATTGAATTCGTCAATTGTGCCATTTTGTACATTAACTCCATTAGGAGGAAATTCAACACCCTTGTACAGACTACCATCACTAGAAGCAAAATTTTGTTTCAAAAAAGTATTTTCAATATCTTCAGAAATGGTGTAAATGTCAATAAATTCACCATTTATGTAGACTTCTGCAAATGATGTGTGAGGGGCAGCCACTCCAGCTCTTCTGTATAAAGAGTTTGCAAGAGCATTGTTTTGATAATGATTTGAATTCACTAACTGGTTTAGTAAATTAAATTTATCAATACCATCATATTCTTGATCTACAATAAAACGATCAACATCTATTTTGAAAGGTGGATTGGTATTATTGCCTTCGTTAGATGTATATCCCTTTCTTCGTATATGAATGGAATTTACAACAATTCCGTCTATTGTCATTTTAACAGGTTGATCATAAGTACCTGGCATCGACCAAGGCAAAATATCTTCCAAACCAGGTGCTTCTAGATTTATTTGATGTAGGAATGTATTATCAAATAAATTATCTCCTGCTGCTTGTGTGAAGGCCAAAGTAGAATAATTTAACATAATCAAAAATAGTAGTATCTTCTTCATTTGTCTATTTTTATGTTATCAAATTGCGGTATAACGACATGATATGCACTATTTTGTTCGATACCACCTCAAGGTTATTGTTAGCTGTTCTCTTAATTCCTACGCCCACCGCAATTTGGAAGCATGCGGCGACACTGCACAATCCCAAAGGGTGGGAGTGCGAAGCACGTAGCCATTTGGGTTCACCTTTAGGTGAATTGTGCAGTATCGGTTATGTATAAGGTTAGTTGCGTGTTTTAAGCTCTAAAGTTAGCAAATAAATCACAGATAGAAAGTCCACGAGAACTTTCATGAATAGGCTTTTACCAGCAATTAATTTTATACGTTGTTAGGCAACGTTTTTATTCCAAATCATTCTTTTTCATCAAGTCAAGTGTAAAGTCCATTTGAGTATCTTTTTGATTCAGATAATCTTCGTATGTTTGGGTAACATCATAGTCAGGAATAATTCCTCTTCCAAAGGGTTGTGTTTCCTTTTTAACTACATCTTGTGTAAGATTAACTATTGAAAAATCAGTAAGAAAATCAGATTTTGGTAATTTGTATTCAACAGGAAATGAACCATTATGACCATAGTATCCACCACTAGTTTCTTCTCCAATAACAATTGTATTAGTATTAGATGCTAGCATTGATGAGAAAAGTGAAGCTATAGAAGCTGTTTTTGGGCCAATTAAAAGATATATTTGACCTTTAAATCTATTTTTATTTGGTTGGTAGGTTTCTATGTTTTTATAGTATCTTCTGTTATTCTTTACAATAGGGAGTTGCTGTTTCATTATTTTTTTTAATTTTCCTTTTGCAAATGGTTTTAGGTAAAAAGGAATATCAACTTTAAAATATTTCCAATATGGTATTGAATTTGTAAAACTAATCCAAGCAGATTTAATTTCTTTTTGTGGTGATTTAGCTAGATAAGATAATGTTACCATATCATTTGGTTTATCTCCACCACCATTATTCCTAACATCAATAATAAGGTTTTTAGTTCTGTTTTGATTTAAGTTTGTAAAAACAGAATCTAAAAATTGCGTGTATTTTATATGACTTTTATCTTTATTACTACCAAGACTAAAACTATTTATGGTTAAAATTTCGGTTGTTGAATCAATTTTATTAATTGAGTAATATTCTCTTTGTTTTATATCATCATAAAGTTTTCTATCAGTTTTTATAGAATACCTAGTTTGGAAAATTTCAGCAGATTTTTTATAACTAACACTTTTTAAAGTTATAGTTTTTTCTTTCTCATTTTCAGTTGATTTATAAATAACTTTAAATTTATTTTTTAGTCCATAGTTGTATCTATAATATTTGCTAAAATGTTCGCTAATTCCAAGTTTTTTACCAGTTATATTATATCCATCAGTAGTGTAATATTTACCAAGTTCAGTTAATAATTGCTTTATGCTATTCCCATTAATAGAAATAATTTCTGAACCTAAAGGAATATTGTTGTCTTTGATATTTACAAGTAATTTTCCTTCAATAAATTTTAAGGGAATTGGGAAATATCCATAAGACTCATTTTTGATGGATTTCCATTGTTTGTCAGACCAATACGTACCATTATGTAAACTCCCTTCGAAATCTGTTAGTTGGCATATAATATTGAAAAATTCTCGATAAGTGGATGATTTTTCAATTTTGTTTTCTGCCCAATTATAGATACTGTCAATTTGTTCTTTAGTTCGGTATTTATATAGTCCAGAATTAGCTTTTAAGCGTATATTTTTAAATATATCTAAATCTTTTTGCATTTTTTTTTGAGAAAAAGAATCGTCAATAGATTGAGAAAATGAAATGTTAGATATTATAAAAAAGAAAAGAGATAAATAGGTTATTTTATTCATTTGGATGTTATTTTTATTCAAATGTAATTTTAAGAGATTGTAGCCACTTGTATAATATTGGTTATTTTATTTTTATAATTATACTTTCTTTATATTTTTTTGGTGAAATCCCAATGAAACGTTTAAAAGTTTTAGAAAAATGAGCCATATCTGTAAAGTTGTATTGATATGCTATTTCGGTAAGTTCTGAATTTGAATTAATTGCTTTTTTACTAGAAAATATTTTCCTCATTAAAATGTAATTGATTGGTGTCATACCTGTTGAAGATTTGAATTTTTTAGCAAATCCAAATTTGTTTATGTTAGCTATTTTTGATAATTCATTTAGTTGAATTTTATCGTAAATATGATTTTCAATGTAGTTGCTAATTTTATTAAAGCTATCGAAATTTAAACCTGAATATTCTTTTTCATTTTCTTGAGAGTAAAATTTCAAGACATTAACAAATTGTGATAGACTAAACTCTATTACTTTTTCATTTTTAGTGTCCAAAGCGTTTTTTAGTTCCAAGAACAACTGGTTAGCTTTTTTACTCTTAATTTGTCGGTTTACAAATTTGATGTTTTTTCCTTTCAAGACCTCTTGCATTAATTCATTTGGTATATAGATAGTATCAAAATTAAGGTATGAGCCGTCCTCAATTACAGGATTAGAATGTATTTCATAGGGATTAGTAATTGATATATTTCCAGCTTCAGTAAAAAAACTTTGATTTTCAAAATCAATTTGTTCAACTCCTGTGTGAATAAATGAAATGCAAAATGTCTCGTGAAAATGTTTTGGAAAACTAGTTTTTTGGTTTTTAACACTTATATATTCTAAATTATCAAATATCATTCTCGTTTTTTCGGTCTTCTATCAAATGTTGCCTAACGCCGCGCTATACGCAGTGACGTTCTGGGTTTTAAATTGAAGCATTTTAATGCGATTAATTTAAAAGACAAGAGAACGTTATCAAATTGCGGTATAACGACTTGATATGCACTATTTTGT
>Ga0115008_10001839_pt1 | contig 17455 bp, 16 predicted proteins | sample FraStrMetagenome_FD_87164 | JGI IMG/M metagenome (GOLD analysis project Ga0115008, IMG submission 87164) | Marine eukaryotic phytoplankton communities from Arctic Ocean - Fram Strait ARC3M Metagenome | ecosystem: Environmental > Aquatic > Marine > Oceanic | place: Fram Strait | collected...
GGCATGCACACCTCCATGCTGCGCATACCATCGCTTGACGCCTTTCAGGTCAATTCCCGCGTGACGAAAACGCCCCGATATCAACTCCCGTTCGGTTCCTGGATCCACCCGATTGGGGAACCCCAAATAACCCAAGGATGCCCGCTCTGCCTGCAATCCATGAAGCCGGGCACTCCAAAGCCAATCTCGGATTCCGCTGGGCTCATTCCGGATGCGCAACGCCACCGAATTGTGCGTCACACGAAAGTGATTCCGGTCCCGAAAAGAGGCCCTCGGATCCAAGGAAAATTGCGCATCAGTCAATCCCCCTGGCTGCTTTTCCAAACGGCTCATCCAAGCGGCATCGACATCCCACACCCATAGGGAAGCCAACGCCCCACCGGCCCTGACCAATCCTGTCCTTGACTGAAACCAAGTGTTCTGCCGCCAACCGCTGCCGCTTTTTTGCTCCAATGCGGCATACCCATGAAACTGGCCTTCCGGGGATTGCCACCCCACCTCACCAAAGCCGTTGAAGAAGTGGCGAAGCCCGCCCTCAGAAGAGGCGGCCAGCGTCTCAGGATAAACCACGGAGGTTAAGGCTGCACTTGACCACAACCCTTCATGTTCCCTCCCGTCTCGCATGACAAAGTCCAGCATTCCGCCCAACTGCGAGCCATACTGCAGCGCTCCGGCACCGCTCACCATCCGAACCTCTCGAACCGCTCTGGTTGGGGGGGTGTAATAGGCTTCAGGGTAACCCAACGGATCGGCGGCGATGGGCATGCCGTTTTGCCGCACCGAGAGGTGAGATGAGCGACTCGGACTCAGTCCCCGCACCCCGATGCCCAATTGCAATCCGGCAGCATCGCTTTGCCAGATGTTGGCACCCGGCACGGAAATGAGCATTTGGCGGTGATGCTGGGCGGATTGAACCGCATCAGATTCAGCCCAGTTGAATACCCTGCTCTTCATCCCTGTGTAAATGCCCTCCACACCAATGGACTGCATCCACCTCACAGACTCCGGCCTTTCGGCGGTCACCTCTGCCTCTCCGAGGTCTCGGCCCATGGTCGGAATCGAGTCTGTTTGCGCATTGGACCCCCATTGAAGAAAAGACAAGAGCAGCAGAAAAACCGCCCGACGTGCCACGCGAATGTGAGCCGAATTCACCATGCTGATCGGGCGCGCCATTCGTTCTTACGCGCTCTGAATTCAGACATGGTGACCACACTGTCCAACGGGAGCACCCAATCCCGCGCTTCGCCCATGTCGTCCTCGATTTGGGTCAGGTCCACAAATGGGTCGATAAAAAGCTGGGAGCGCCTTCCATTGAGACCCACCCAAACCTCGGCTCTAACCGCCCTCGTGTCCAACCCCATCTCCACATCGTGCTGCTTGATCCAGCGGGCACATTGGAGGATCATGTCGGGTTGGGTTGACATCATTTTGGATTGGTTTGGTGTGAACCAACCGTTCAAGTCCACCTCTCGTTCTCTCCCCTCTCCATTTTGCGCAAAGAAGTAGGCTACCCCTGCCTTCTCCATCAGCATGACCCGCCAGCTGAATCGATAGCCAGCCTCATGCCAAAACAACTCACCTGGGTACGCCAAAAACCGCCACGGCACGATCAACTGAATGGCAAGAAAACATGCAGACATGATGAGTCCCCATCTCATTGACCCCGATTTAAAAGGTTCGGGGCTGTATTCCGACAGTTCCACCCGCGTCCAACGCTGGATCCAATTGCGGTGAAAAGAAGCACCGAAGAAAACCAGTGTGCATCCAATCATGACCCAAGGAAATACCCCAATGGGAAACAACAACCAAGTCACCAAATGGAAGACCACCACCACGGGATAAACCCAAATCCGCCCCCGTTCTGACCAAAGTGCAAACCCCGCAAAAAGGTCGAAAATCAACCCTCCCCACGAGAATGCATACGCCGTAATGGGCCATGCCAATGCAGGCCCCACCAATGGCAGGTTCGAATGTTGCGGCAACCATATGCCCAGCGGCAAGGCATCCAAAACCCAGTCCGAATTCAACTTGGCCAAGCCTGCATAGAAGTAGACCAACGTCAACAATACTTTCGGAAGGTCTCTTGCATAACGCGGCACCCCCGCGGCATCTTGATTTCTAGAGGGTAAAAACACAAACAAACCCGCCATCAACGAGACGAAATAATAGTGGTTGAGGTAATTGGTCTTGTCCAACATCTCCACGTAGGTAAAGGGCAGTACAAAAATCAATGCCCCCAATCTGGGCCGGTTGACCAACATTAAAATCGCGCCCACCAGCATGGCGCCAAACAAGCCGTATGCCGCCCAAAGCCCAGGCCGTGGCAACCACGAAAACCAATCGAAGGGAAAGGCCACAAGTGGCTCAACGACTTGGGCCTCCACCCATCCACTGCCGATAAACCGCAGCGTACTGAACAAAATTAAACCCGCAAAAACGAGACGAAGCGCCACGAGGGGCGCTCCATCCACGGGGGGTAACCCCCATTCTTTGGCGGTTTTAAACCACATCGAAATCAATCGCCGTCGTTGTCTTGGTAGGTCACCAAAACGCCCAGAGCGGACATCATGTCCACCTTCCACAAAACGACCAAGCCTTGCAATTCAGCATAAGCATCGAATGTCAAGTCTTGTTGACTGATGACGAATTCCGAGAGCGGAGACTCCAGCGCTTCCAATGCTTCTTCAGCGGCCACAAGCTGGGCTCGGATATCAGAGTCCAATTGCGCACCGCGGTTGACATCCCCTAGGCTCCTCAGATAATCATCCAGGCCAATTGCACCATCTCCCTGAATTGGAACACCCAAATACAGGTTTCGGTACGACAGGAAAGCCTCCTTCATCAATTGCAAGCTGAGATCGCCCGCAAACGGAGCTTCAACATGACCCGGAAGCGGGGTCTGAGAAAAGGTGCTCACTCCCGAAGGCAACCCGAGTTTCTGTCGTCTAAGATTGGACTCGAAAGTCCGATTGAAGGCATTTAGAGTTGCCCCCAACCCACTGCCCAGTTCGGTGCCTGTAGACGCGACAAAATCATCGCGGTATCCACTGCCCCATGCGGAGGAAACAGCCATAGACTCCTCGGCTAGAAACCCAACCAAGCGCAACAAGTGCTGCCCCCGCCGAACATCTTCATTCAACCATTGAGCGCAGCCTTCGGCATCCTCTTTCGCAAACAACAAATGATCCAATGCCGGCAAACCAATCCTGTTCAGACTGGACGGAGTCCCTGGCGTCCATTCCACATCCACAACATCTTCCATGAGACCCACTGTGTCCACGGGAAACGTATTCGTTGTCGAGAGATGCGCACGATCTGCCGCAGGACCGAAGTCAAAAGTGGCAACAGACTGCCAAGTCACATATGTTGACTTGAACGCCTCTCGGGCATCCTCGACACGGTCGGCCGTCGGTTCTGCTGCGAGCAAAACCGTGACATCTGCCAAGGTCTTTGTGTGCTCTGCCCAATTGGAATATCCCGGGACAATGGTCTGGTCCGCCCATTGTTGCAAAAGGGCGCCTCGGTCGAAGGCCGATTCAGGATCCCCTCCTTCCAAGCCTGCACACCCATTGAGGGTGAACACGGCTGCAGAAGCCAGGCAAATGATCAAAAAAAGAGGCAATGAATTGCGCATCGGGCTGCGAACTTACGTTGAGGTGAATCAGAGTTGGCCGACAAATTCGGTCAACCCCAATTTCTGGGCCAGCAAGTCACGAGCTTCGGCCATAGACGCCGCAGTGACATTGTAAAAATCTGAGCCGAGGGCGTTCATCACATCGTCGACACCCTGCTGGTTCACCGTGGGATTGTCTGCATATACCAGCGCCTGCATGAAGGCCAAAGCTTCACTCAACTCATGGTTTCTGCGAGAATCTTCTCCAATGTCTGTGATGGCAGCCTTGAGGTAGTGAATCGCCGTTCCACCCAGCATCAGTTGAAGTTCATGACGGATGACCTCGATTTGAGCATCGCGCAAACCCATGTCTCCGGCGGAAATGGCTGCGCGACCCAAGCGGAACGCTTCGCTGATTTTGGACGCTGACTCTAGTGGGCTCTCTCTTTTCCAAGCGTACTTGCTCAAAAAGCGGTCTGTTCCATCTACTGGATAATTGACGGCTGTTGTGAAATATCCGTAAGCCTCATCCCAATGGTGCTCCATCGTGGTGTAGTGCTTTCCCGCTGCAGGATCTACCGGGTTCGAATTGTCGACCTCCATTTTGTCCGGACCCAAGTAAACTGAACTGATGTTGTAGTGGAAGCAAGCCCCCATCAACCCTTTCTCAATCAACTGCACCCACTCCTGTCCTGAAGCGGACTGCAAATAACCGGATTCAGTACCCGTGGTTTCTACGACACCCACTGCACCTGGTCCGCCATCGAACGCGCCCAAAACGGTGCCCTCGCTGGCTGCGGCCAATTCCATCATCCACGTCTCGAATTGAGCGGTGATCACAGGATCACCTCCCGCCGTTTTGTTTTTGAGTTGTTTCGATGACCCGGTCATGCCAAGGGTATCTGTGTCGAGCCATGTATACCCGTTGTTGGCATACATATCGAGCAAGACTGCCCCCTCAATGGCCGTGCCGGGTGTATTGGCAGACTTCATGTAGGTGACCATTTCGCTCAACATGTTCAATCGTTGATGCTGCCCCGAATAACTCACTGTGCTGTTTCCCGCGTCGTCAAGAAAGACATATTCCGAAGGGGCAACGATGGCATATTCACAGGTACCGTCCTCTGAATCCGCTGCAGGGTCATAATTCGACGCCGATTCATCTGTGCATCCCGAGACATCGGGGTTGCATGAAATGAGCGCAAAAGAGCAAAAGAGGAGGAAAGAGTATAACCTGAGGTTCATTTTGTGACTTCTGTTTAGACTGATTCTAAATAACGCCACAAACCTCTTCTAGAAGGTCTTGAATCCAACTCCCCTCAAAGGGGGATTTCTCGAAAAAAAGGAGGTGCTGTGGAGGAGATTAATCCAAGTCAGGATTGCCCTGAAACTTCCGTACAAACGTCAAACGAACCACAGAATCAGGGAGATAGACCATCTCCAAGTCAAAACTGTTGAGCATACACTGTCCGTAGGTTTCGTCCCCCAAGTCAAATTCATCAAACGTGGATTCATGGACATATGCTTCCGTAAAGCCTGCCGCTCCAGTCTGTTCAAGAATCCACCCATGGCTCGCGACATTGACCACTTCCCAACTGCACAATGTCTCTTCAAATTCAGGATAGACATTGAACCCAGTGAGCAATGCCGTCAAATCACCAGAGCCCACGACCATGTCTGCAGGCCAGTTCAGGTTCATCGCATGGGCACCAAAATGACCATAGCCCGTTAAGAACGTGATCAGCGACTCCACATTGGCGAAGTAACTGACCTCTGTTGTTCCGCTGGCACTCTTGACCTTCTTCAATAAGAGGTATGCGTCTGCCGGCAGGCAATCACACAATTCCAAACCAGAGGACGCGATCTCCTCTACTTGAGCTTGGGATGGCAGAGAGAAACACACCAACAGAAAACCGGTGTTAAGAAGGGAGAGCAACCGCATCACACCTTTAAATTAGCTCCGGACTTTTGAGTCACCTCACCGCGCACAAATTGTTCGGCAAAAAACACCCCTTGATGCCAGTCAAATTTACTATTCACCGCTTGTTATACTCAGTAGGCCTGCTCCTCGTCCCCATGACGATGTTCACGCAACTTGCTGTGCCCAAACTGGAGGCGGCGACAACCGCAATCGACGACAACCCAACCGACACTTTGTCCACTTTCGACGGAACGCTCGGAATGAACCTCAGCCAAACGTCTCTCGCCAATTGGGCCGGCGGCGGTGAAAGCGCACTCGCCTTCACTGCACTTTGCCAAATGGCCCAATCCAAGGAGAATGGACCCATGAGTATGTCTTGGGGACTCGATGCCGCATTGGGCTTGCTTCATCAAACCGACACTTGGAGAAAAACAGATGACCGTTTGGCTTTAACTGGTCAGTGGAACTCCGCCATCCAAACCCGACTTCGTGGAGGACGCCTCTCTGCCCTTGTGGATGCGCGGACCCAGTTTCTGCCAGGCTATGCCGCTGTAGGCGGGGTACCCGACAAAGACCAGCGCATCTCCGACTTTTTGTCGCCTGGTTATGTGGTGGCCGCTGCCGGATTCGCCCCAAAAAAGGGCGCCACCCAGCATTTCTTCGTTGCCCCTGTCACCGGAAAGCTCACTGTTCTGATGGACGACACACTCGCTGCAGCAGGAGCCTTTGGTGTGGATGCGGGGCAAAACACACGTTTGGAACTCGGAGGCTACATCCGCTGGAACCTCAAGATTCCCCTCATGGAGAATGTCACATGGACCCATCAAGTCGACCTGTTTTCAAACTACCTGGACCAACCTGGCAACATCGATGTGAACTGGACTGGACTGCTTGAATTGACAATCAATGAGTCTCTCCGCACCACGATCAGCACGCATTTGATCTACGATGACGATGTGACCATCGAGAGAGAACCCGCCGTCATTGACGACCAAGGGACCATCACAACACCCGCCAAACTTGGTCCAGGAACACAGTTCAAAGAGGTGCTTTCCGTTGGCTTTTCATACAAGCTTTGACACACGAAGCCCCCCTGCCCTCGTCAACTTATCTCGCCCCCTTATTTTCGCCGACATGAAAGCCATGGTATTCCCCGGACAAGGGGCACAATTCTCCGGAATGGGGAAAGACCTTCACGATGCTCACGACTTCGCAAAAGCCCGTTTCGAAGAGGCTGCAGAGGTACTGGGGTTTGACATTGCCGACACCATGTTCAATGGGTCTGAAGAAGACCTCAAACAAACCAAGGTCACGCAACCTGCGGTCTTCCTTCATTCGGTCATCACGGCAGAAGGTTTGGGGTCTGATTTCAACCCCCACTTTGTGGCGGGACACAGTTTGGGTGAATTCAGCGCACTCGTCGCCGCTGGAGGTCTTGGATTTGCAGAAGGACTTCGGTTGGTGAGCGAACGCGCGCTGGCCATGCAATCCGCATGTGAAGCCACCCCATCCACCATGGCGGCCATCTTGGGCATGGAAGACGCCGATGTAGAAAAGGTGTGCAGCAACATCGAGGGGATTGTCGTCGCCGCCAACTACAACTGCCCTGGACAGCTTGTCATCAGTGGAGAAGTTCCTGCCGTTGAACTGGCCTGTGCGCAGCTCAAGGAGGCCGGCGCCCGACGTGCTCTGCTCTTGCCCGTTGGAGGCGCATTTCACTCTCCCCTCATGGAGCCTGCGCGAGAGCGTTTGGCCACGGCGCTTGAATCGGCCAATTTAAAGGCCCCCAAATGTCCAATTGTTCAGAATGTAACGGCCACTCCGGAAACCGATCCTGAAGTCATTCGACAAAATCTGATTGCCCAGTTGACGGCGCCGGTCCGCTGGACACAAACCATGCAATGGCTGCTTTCAGAAGGGGTAAACGACATTGTAGAAGTGGGTCCCGGCAAAGTATTGCAAGGCCTCTTTAAAAAGGTGGACCGCAGTTTAACCACGGCCTCAGCCTCTTTGACTTAAGCCTGATTCTGGCTTCCCTCGACGTAGGAGAACAAGTTGGCGTAATCGGTTTCGATGGTGGCCAACCGAATCTGCAGGTCCCGGTTTTCGACGGCCAAGCGGTCTCGCTCCGCCCTCAACTGGGAAATCGTGTGCTTGAGCGTCACAAAATCACGCGCCAGTTCTCGGCGCTCAGCCTGCAGTCGGTTCGTGTCCAATTCTGGGGAACTCAAGCTTGCTTTCACCCTTGGGGTTGGTGACTCAATGGCTTGGCGGGTCTGGGTGGCGTCGGTCACAGACATTTCCTTTGTGCTCATGTCGAAAAATTACGTGACCACCTCTCTCTGCCGCCACTGACCCACACTAGGTTTTCAAGGGTGCATTCTTAACGACTCATTTTCGCCTGCTTCAGAGACTTCAAAAACGCTGGGAACAAGACGATTGCAGCAATGGCCGCCCCCAATCCTGACGTGTAGTACAATTCCGGAATGTTGCCGACATCTCCTCCGAATCGCAGGCCACTGAAAACAGCACCTGAACCTATGCCCACTTCAAGTGCCATGAGCATGGTCCCCAATGCCAAAGCGACTTTTCCGGGCTGCGCCAAATCCGCAGTCCATGCAAACACTGTCGGCATGTTGATTCCCACACTGGCCCCATAAACCAAAGCCCCCAAAGTGGCCATCGCTTTTGTTGTGGCAACGCCAAGAAGAGCCATCCCTATCGCCATCAAAACTGTTCCCACAAAAAGGACAGGAATGCGCCCCCGTCGATCACTAACGCGCCCTGCGATCAGCCTCATGGAGATTGAACTGGCCACAATGATGGTATTGAACGACCCTTTGTAAACGTAGCCGAGATGCTCAACGAAGTCCGGTGTAATGGTGAGGTAAACCCCAAATGCAAAAGCAATGGGCAGCAACAACACCGCTGCAGGCCAAGCCTGTGGGTCAATCAGCGGACCACGCAGTAGATTAAAATCCGATTTCCTGACCGGCCTTGCGCGGGGCAGGGTCTCTTCGAGTGGCAGCGTGACAACCAAACTGACCATCCCCAACAAGGCCGAGGCCACAAACATCCACTCAATGCCGAATTCGACCGTGAGCCAGCTGCCCAGAGCAGGTCCCGTGGCCATTCCTGCATTTCCTGCAACACCCAAATACCCCAGGGCTTCCCCCCGCCGTTCCTTTGGGATGAGGTCGGTGAGCATGGCACTGGTCCCCGACGGGCGAAAGCCCGTGGAGAGGCCATGAAAAAAGCGCAACGCGAGAAAGGCGACAACCGATGTCGCAACGAGATAGCCAAAGCCTGCGCAAGCGGTCACGGCCGAGCCAATGAGCATCACCTTTCGTCGGCCAGCCTGATCTGCAATTCGTCCGCTTAAAAACCGAGACAAAAAAGCCGCCAAAGTGAACATACCCACCACACCCCCGAGGTAAGCCTCCCCTCCCATTTTCGCCAAGTGAGCCGGCAATTCCGGCAACAGCATTCCAAAGCTGGCCATAAAAAGCACCGTTCCACCGCAGAGATAGAAGAAGGACCGTCCATAGATGCGACCGGTTTCCGACACCTCAGACGAAGCCGCTGGCGATGCCAGAGTGGAAGAAATGGAGGAGGGTGTCATCAAAGAACCGGCCAAATTTACCGTTGGGGTATGCAAAGGAACCCATCTTGCCCCTCTGGTGTTTCGAATGTTCGAAAGACTGGCGCATCTTCCCCCCTGATTTCATGCCCACCTCTCCAATTCCCACCTATCCGGATAAAGTGCTTTTGGCTTGGGCCGAGGCCATTAGTGGCAATGAGCAGATTCAAGACTGGCTGATGGCCTCTGATTTTCCGGAATTGGGGGTGTTTTGTCATGCCTTGCGGAATGAGGCCACATCCCGAGCCTGGCTTCGCCACCATGGCCATGTCCACTTAATGGCCCTCCTCTTGGGAACGGAAGGAGAAAAGGAAGCCGTCACCTGGCTCCGCGACAATGGGCAGCCCACTCTGGCAGATATGGCAGAAGCCGCCGACAACGATGAAGACGCCTTCATTCGCCTGCTTAGGCTCACCCGAAAAGGTGGCGATGGTCTTTGGGCACAGATTGCAGCCCGAATTCAAGGCGTCAAGAACGACATCGAGGAATCCAACAACGACGTTCACCGAATCGACCCGAACTGAGATGCCCGTCAACACCGTTTTTAGTTGGTTTATCCGAAAGCGACTTCACCAGATCGCGCTGTTTCGTCAATACCCCAACGAAGTCCAGCGAGAGGTGCTGCAAAACCACCTGGCCGCATTGGCCAAGACCCAATTCGGAAGAGAGCACGGCATCCACAAAGACACCACGCCTGAAGCCTATCGTCAGCAGGTCCCCTTGCGGGACTACAACAGCCTGAAACCTTGGATCATTCGGGTCAGAGAAGGTGAAGCAGACGTCTTGTGGCCGGGACAGGTGAAATGGCATGCCAAATCCTCTGGCACCACCTCAGACAAGAGCAAGATCATCCCCGTCACGGAAGACGCGTTGGAAAAGTGCCATTACAAAGGTGGAAAAGACCTGCTTGCCATGTACGTCGACGCCGTGCCCAAAGCGCGACTGTACGGTGGGCGGCACCTGATTGTAGGGGGCACGGGCAGAACAGAAGAGGCCGACAACGGGGCCTTGACTGGCGACTTGAGCGCCATCATCATTGGCAACCTTCCTTGGTGGTGTGAATGGCGAAGGACACCCGCACGTTCCATTGCCCTGTTGTCGGATTGGGAAGAGAAGATTGAGCGGATGGCCGCGACCACAATCGAACAGGACGTGAGGATCATTGCAGGTGTGCCGAGCTGGACCCAAGTGCTGTTGGAGCGCATCCTCGAAATCTCAGGCAAAAACCACCTTGGAGAAGTCTGGCCCCACCTGCAGATGTACATGCATGGCGGCGTGTCTTTTGCGCCATACCGCGAGGCTTTCGACCGGATGATGCCCCCAGGCATTCACACCATCGAGACGTACAACGCGAGCGAAGGGTTTTTCGGAATCCAAGACCGCTTGGGGGCAGACGACATGCTGCTGATGCTCGACTACGGCATCCATTATGAGTTTATTCCGTTCTCTGCTGACTTTGACCTCGACAGTCAGCCTTTTGCTCAAACAATAGGCTTGAGCGAGGTGGAGGTCGATGTGGACTACGCCTTGGTGATCTCCACCAACGGTGGACTTCACCGGTATGTCATCGGAGACTTGATTCGGTTCACCTGCACGCGCCCCTACCGCATCCGGGTTACGGGCAGAACCCGCTCCTACCTCAACTTGGCCGGAGAAGAACTCATGGTGGGCGATGCTGAGCGGGCCTTGGCCAAGACCGGGCGACAATTCGGAGTTGAGTTCAGGAACTGGACCGCTTGTGCCGTTCGCAGTTCGCCCAATGAAGAGGCGATTGGACGACACATATGGGCCATCGAAGCCAGCACAGTCTCTGGCGAATTACCCAAGGCGGACCTGTTTTCTGCCGCACTTGACCGCAACTTGCGCAAAGTGAATTCCGACTATGATGCCAAGAGAACGCAAGACCTTGTGCTTCTCCCTCCTGCTTTAGACTGGTATCCACAAGGCACTTTTGAAAGGGTGTTGAGAGGTAAGGGAAAACTCGGCGGTCAGAACAAGGTCCCTCGCCTTTCCATGGCTGACAAGTGGCTGAGAGAGGTTCAAGAGGCCCACCGCATGATGCAAGACGCAGATTCCAAGGCCTCCGCATTGTAAGTGGGCACAAGAGCCACTACCTTGGGCACCCAACTTCTCACGGATATGCACCTCGCGATTGCAGGCAACATCGGCTCGGGTAAAACCACCCTCACACGGCTTCTCGCCCAGCACTACAAGATCACGCCTCACTATGAGAGCGTGGATGACAACCCCTACCTGAACGACTTCTACAAGGACATGCAGCGTTGGGCATTCAACTTGAATGTGCACTTTCTGTCCTCCAGGTTTTCTCAGCTTCACGCATTGAAATCCAGCGGACAGAAAATGGCGCAAGACCGCACCATTTACGAAGACGCTTACATCTTTGCACCCAATCTTCAGTCCATGGGTCTGATGACCTCGAGGGACCACGAAAACTTCCTGCGTCTGTTTGAGTTGATGGAGCAATTCGTGACCCCCCCAGACCTCTTGATTTACCTCAGGAGCAGCGTGGGACATTTGGTGGAGCAAATCCAAAAGCGTGGACGTGAGTATGAGGAGTCCATTCGCCTGGATTACCTCAACCGCCTAAACGAACGTTATGAAGCTTGGATTTCAACCTACACCAAAGGCAAGGTCTTGGTGATCACGGTAGACAATCTCGATTTCGAGAACAATCCAGAACACTTGGGTGAAATCATCACCAAAGTCGACGCCGAATTGAACGGCCTCTTCTGAACGGAACCGTTCTGGATTCAGAACGGTTTGAATGGCACCTTCTTCGGCGCACGACCTCCAACGCCATTCGAGGCGTTCCCTGCACATCGCAAACTTGGGAGCGGGGATTCGCAACAGAACACATCAAAGGGGCCCAATGGGCCCCTTTGATGTGTTCTGTAAAAGAACTTTGCCCTTTGGAGGCAAGAGAAGTAAAGTGAGTGTTCAGCTCGGCAATTTGCGCAAGCCCACTTTTTCAATCAGGGCCATCCGAACCTGAACCTCATCGGAAATCAGGTCGTCTCCCAGGTCACTGAAAAAGGACCCGCTGCCAAAACGCACATCAAAATCTGCACGATTGAAACTCATCGTGATGCTCAACACTGCTGGATCAGCCGAGGCCAAGCTCATCAGAGCATCTACCACCTTGACTTTCCCTTTGATGTTCAGTTTTCCAGTCAGGTTCAGGTTTCCACGGCCATCCGTCTTTGAAGACGTAATGATGTAGGCCGCTTCAGGGAATTCGGCCACATCAAAAAAGTCTGCACTGCGCAGATGCTTCCCCAATTCGCGCGCAGCGAGTCCTTCCTGGCTCGTGGATTGAATGCCCACCATGTCCACGACGAGCTCACCGCTCACCAAACGGTTGTCCTCAACGGTAAATGTGCAACTGCGGATGGGTATGGTTCCTTTCTCCACCGCGCCCATTTTGCTTCCCATCCACTCCAATTTGGACTGGTCGGTGTCCATTGTATACTGACCATTGTCAGGAAAATTGGTCACAGCACTCACACCGCCAACCTCAGCCACTCCGCATTGACGCATGGCTTCCAAGAACTGGGTGTCTCTTTTGGATTCTCGACAAAACTCCTTTTGACCCGAACTCAACCCTTTCGTCAAACAATCACAAGGATTGGCGACCACCACTGCACCCGTCCCTTCTTCAGAGACGTTCGCAGCCTCTCCTTGACCCCCGGAGCAAGATGCCCAACAGAGAACGATGAAAGAAAAGATGGCTGCTCCTGCGAGCGGGGTGAAACGAGTCAAACGCATCAAACGCCAGGGAATTGAGCCACACCTTGCTCCGCTTTCGGCCCTGCCACTTTATCAGGCGCCTCAATGGCACCATGGTCATGGCCTTCATGGTCGTCATTTCCATGTCCACCCAAGATTGGGGCAATCACGAGACCCACGAGGCAGGTCAGCTTGATCAAGATGTTCATGGAAGGTCCGGAAGTGTCCTTGAATGGATCGCCAACGGTGTCTCCTGTCACCGCCGCTTTGTGCGCCTCACTGCCCTTGTAGGTCATCTCTCCGTCGATTTCAACACCGGCTTCAAATGACTTTTTGGCGTTGTCCCAAGCACCGCCCGCATTGTTCTGGAAGATGGCCCACAGTACGCCACTCACTGTAACACCGGCCATGTAGCCCCCGAGGGTCTCGGCCGCCCAAGCTGGATCCGCTCCAAACAACAGGGGAACCAGACCAATGATCAGTGGGAATGCGATGGTCATCGCACCGGGCAACATCATCTCTTTCAATGCTGCCTGCGTGGAGATGTCCACACACTTGCCGTATTCCGGCGTGCCTGTGCCTTCCAAAATTCCAGGGATTTCCTTGAACTGGCGGCGAACCTCCTGTACCATTTCCATCGCCGCTTTGCCCACAGAATTCATGGCCAAGGCCGAGAATACCACGGGGATCATGCCGCCGATGAACAAGGCCGAAAGGACATTGGCTTTGAAGATGTTGATGCCGTCGATTCCGGTAAACTCCACATAAGCTGCGAACAAAGCGAGCGCCGTCAAAGCTGCAGAGGCAATGGCGAAGCCTTTTCCAATGGCCGCCGTCGTGTTGCCCACGGAATCCAAAATGTCGGTGCGTTCCCGCACTTCTTCTGGGAGCTCACTCATCTCTGCAATGCCCCCTGCATTGTCAGCGATGGGACCGAAAGCGTCGATGGCAAGTTGCATGGCCGTAGTGGCCATCATGGAACACGCTGCAATGGCCACACCATAGAATCCTGCGAATTCGTAAGAGATGAAGATCGCTGCTGCAAAGAGCAAAATGGGACCAAAAGTGGAGATCATGCCTGTGGCCAATCCCGCAATGATGTTGGTTGCAGCTCCGGTAGAAGAGTTCTGGACAATGTCCATGACGGGCTTCTTGCCAAGACCTGTGTAGTACTCGGTCATGTACGAAATGGCGCCACCAACGACGAGCCCGACGATCACCGCGTAAAACACATTGATGCTGCTGAATGTGCGAATGCCTTCCCCGAAGAAGTCCATCTGGAGCGTCCCCGGAAGCATGGTGTCAATCAAGAAGTAACATGCCACAGCGGTCAAAATAATGGCACCCCAATTTCCGCGGTTCAACGCAGATTGAACTTCAGACTCTTTGGCCCCGTCCTTGATGCGGATGACCAAGCCCCCAAGGATGGAGAAGATGATGCCCAGGGCAGAGATAATCAGAGGAAGCAAAATGGTCGACATGCCACCGAAGTCATCGGTGATGTTGCCGCCCATGTCCTTGATGACATAGTTTCCGAGCACCATGGCTGCGAGCACGGTCGCCACATAAGAACCAAAGAGATCCGCGCCCATTCCGGCGACGTCTCCCACGTTGTCTCCAACGTTGTCGGCGATCGTCGCTGGGTTGCGAGGGTCATCCTCTGGAATGCCCGCCTCCACTTTTCCGACAAGGTCAGCACCGACGTCGGCGGCCTTGGTGTAGATGCCGCCACCCACACGGGCGAACAATGCAATGGATTCTGCACCCAAGGAGAAACCGGCGAGGGCCTCCAAGATCATGGTCATCTTTTCTACACCCTGCCACTCACCTTCGGCGAAGTAGTTGAGGAAAATGATGAAAAGCACGCTCAACCCGAAAACCGCCAAACCGGCGACACCCAGTCCCATCACCATGCCTCCGGTAAAGGAAACTTTCAAGGCCTGAGCCAAGCTGGTCCGAGCAGCTTGTGTGGTGCGGACGTTGGCTTCGGTGGCGATGCGCATGCCGATGTTTCCCGCGAGTGCAGAAAAAACAGCGCCAATCACAAACGCAATCACGATGAACCAGTGGGTGCTCGGAACCAAAAAGGAAACCAACCCTAGAAGGGCGCCAGCGACCACGACAAAAATGGCGAGAATGCGGTATTCCGCGCTCAAGAAGGCCAAGGCACCCTCATGAATGTGCTGGGCGATTTCGACCATGCGGTCATCACCTGTGCTCTGGGCCTTGACCCAACGAGATTGAACAAACATGTAAACCAAGCCAAGGATGGCGATGGAGGGTACCAGGTAAAGAATGAAATCCTGCATAAAAAAGGTATGGGTTCCGGAATGCTCCGGTTAATGGTCAGGGTTAGGGTCGCGAAGGTAATGCGAGCAAACGTCTGTAGCTCAGGCCACGTAGTTGACTTCTTTTACCGTGCGAATCACGTCGGCTACTTGTGGAAGGGCCTCCTCAATCAGCGAGGTAGAAAAGGCGAACGGTGTATCTGTCTGACAAACGCGACGTATCGGGGCGTCTAGGTAGTCAAAGGCATGTCGCTGCACGCGATAGCCCACTTCAGAAGCAATGCTGGCCACAGGGAACCCCTCTTCTACAACAACCAATCGGCCGGTTTTCTTGACACTTTCAAGGACAGTCTCAATGTCCAAAGGCCGAATCGTACGCAGGTCCACAATCTCCACATCGATGCCATCCTTGGCCAACTCATCGGCTGCCGCATGCACAGTTTTGAGGATTTTGCCAAAACTGACGATGGTGCAGTCGGTTCCCTGACGACGAATGCTCGCTTGGCCAATGGGAATCAAGTATTCCCCTTCCGGAATCTCTCCCTTGTCACCATACATCTTTTCAGATTCCATAATGAGCACAGGGTCCTCATCTCGAATGGCGCTCTTGAGCAAGCCTTTGGCATCGTAGGGCGTAAACGGCGTAACCACCTTGAGTCCAGGCATGGTGGCATACATGCTCTCATAAGCTTGACTGTGGGTAGCCCCCAACTGTCCTGCCTGTCCATTGGGACCACGGAAGACAATCGGACAGCTGAACTGACCGCCGCTCATCTGCAGCATTTTTGAAGCATGGTTGATGATCTGGTCACTGGCCAGAACGGCGAAGTTCCAGGTCATAAACTCCACAATGGGACGCAGTCCGTTCATGGCAGCCCCTACCGCAATGGCGCTGAAGCCAAGCTCTGCAATGGGGGTGTCAATGACACGCTCTGCGCCAAACTCTTCCAGCATTCCTTTGGATGCTTTGTAGGCGCCATTGTATTCGGCGACTTCTTCTCCAAGAAGAAACACTCGGTCGTCTCGACGCATTTCTTCGCTCATGGCCTCACAAATGGCCTGACGATATTGAATGGTACGCATGATGCTTTTATTGTTACCGAATTCGGGGCGCAAAGATACGCAGTAGAAGTGAGTTGCACAGGTCTTGGTATGGGGCAGCCGCCTGGGTTTAACTTCGCGGCCTCGAAGCCCGAGACTTTGTCTCACACCTTCAATGAAAAGGCATGGAATTTCTCGTATGTATCAGTAAAGCCCCGGACACCACAACGCGCATCGCGTTCACGGAGGGCGACACCCGCTTCAACGAAGAAGGGGTTCAATTCATCGTCAACCCTTACGACGAGTGGTATGCGCTTGTGCGTGCGCTGGAACTCGTGGAGGCCAATGGCGGAAAAGTGGTCATCGCCTCCGTCGGGGGCGCAGACTGCGACCCCATTCTGCGGAAGGCATTGGCCATTGGCGCGCATGAAGCCGTTCGAATCGACGCCAAGCCCGAAGACTCGGCGCAGGTAGCTGCAGAACTCGCCCATTACGCCAAAGACAAAAACTTCGATGCCATCCTGTGCGGCAAAGAGACCATTGACCACAACACCAGTGCCGTTCCCGCCATGATGGCAGAACACCTGGATGTCCCTTGCGTTGCATTGGCTACCTCTCTCGAGTATGAGGGAGGCAAGGCCATCTTGACACGCGAGACGGCAAGCGGCATCGAAAAAATCGCTATTCAAGGGTCCTTCGTGCTCAGCGCGGCCAAAGGAATGGCCGAGCAGCGCATCCCCAATATGAGGGGCATCATGGCTGCGCGCTCAAAGCCGCTGCAAATCGTCCCAGCCCTTGGGGCGGCAGCTGCGACAACCGTGGATCGCTTTGTTCTTCCAGCGGACAAAGCCGGTGTCAAGTTGATTGACGCCGAGAACCCCGCCGAACTCGTCCGCCTGCTTCGCGAAGAAGCCAAGGTCATTTGAACCCCCAACAGTATTGAACATGAAGTGCATCGCATTCATCCAAACGAAAGAGGGCAAAGCCAACAAGGCCAGCCTTGAAGCCGCCGGACTCGCATCTGGCCTTGGAGAAACTGTCGCCGTCGTCTCTGGCCACCTCGAAGGAGATGGTGGACTCGGAGCGGTTGGGGTTTCCCGCATCTTGCATACCGCTGCCCAACTTGACGACAGCCAAATGGCACGCCTTGTCTCTGCTGCAGTAGAGCAAGAATCTGCCACTGTTGTGGTTTGTGCCCAGGACCA
>Ga0115008_10001840_pt1 | contig 17454 bp, 9 predicted proteins | sample FraStrMetagenome_FD_87164 | JGI IMG/M metagenome (GOLD analysis project Ga0115008, IMG submission 87164) | Marine eukaryotic phytoplankton communities from Arctic Ocean - Fram Strait ARC3M Metagenome | ecosystem: Environmental > Aquatic > Marine > Oceanic | place: Fram Strait | collected 2012-06-18
AGTAACGTCAGGTGCTTCAGTAGTAACGTCAGGTGCTTCAGTAGTAACGTCAGGTGCTTCAGTAGTAACGTCAGGTGCTTCAGTAGTAACGTCAGGTGCTTCAGTAGTAACGTCAGGTGCTTCGGTTCCCCTGTTTATCATCATGTCGATATCAGAAATATATTTTCTAACATCTGTATAAACACCCGGGTACCCATCCTCGGCACATCCAATCCCAGAAGAAACAACACCATATAGTACATCATCCTTAAAGATGGGACCACCAGAATCACCCTGGCACGCGTCCTTGCCTGGTGCAGATGCACAAAAGGAATTGGTAAGGTCGGTACCACCCTCTATTGCGTTAATGTCACAAGCATCCTGTGACGACACAGTCACGACAGTCTCAAGTAAATCAGGTGACACATTACCACCTGAACTAGTTGTACCCAACCCAATAACAGTCAATTCAGTTCCTACCAAATCAGACATTGGAATTGTTCTATTGATCGCGATCCTTGGAATTGTATCCAACATAGGGATGTGTTCAATTTTCATAATAGCTATATCATTGGCATTAGTGTTCTGGTCAAACCCCGGTTCTGGTACACAAGAATCACCAATAACGGTCGTGACATTGTCGACACTCATATTCGCCGAACCATCCATAGCATTGACAAAGACAGTAATTTTACTAGGGTCTTCACTCCCACTTTTTATACAATGTGCAGCAGATATGATGGTATCCCCCTCAATCAAGGAAGAACCACATATAAACTCACCTCCGCTGGCAAATTCAATTAACAGATAACAGAACCACGGGTACGACTCAGCAGACATCACTTGTGTACCTCCTACGATAGAATACCCCATTATTGACCTGGTGTTACTTCCCCCTAATTTACGTTTTAAGGTATCCAAAGCATCCTTTTTTGACATACCATTTCCCTTTAATCTATTAATCCTCATTTCTTATTATACGATTATATTATTTATTCAATTATATTATTTAATGAAGTCGTTTGTAGACAAGGTGTTGTTTCTACCAAACAAAAATGTCATTTAGACAACCCCGAAGGGTATATTATTTTTATTTTTTATTTTTTATTTTATTTATAATTATACTGTTTCCCATCCATCGTTTCTATCTTGTTCCTTCCTTTCTTGCTCCTGTCTCTCCAATTCGTCTTCGTCATCCATCATATCTGCCCAACTTTTGCCGTCACTCGATGCAGAGCTTGTTCGGAGGTACACATTTAGTTCTTGGTAACTAAGTTTCCTTGGCAATTTGGAAACCTCCAACTCGGAAGCCTTCCTGAGTTCCAATTCTGCGATCCGCTGAGTCTCCAATTCCAATTCATCTTCTTCGTCCATCAAATCTGCCCAACTCTTGCCATTGCTTGATGCAGAACTTGTGCGAAGGTATACATTCAGTTCTTCGTAACTAAGTTTCTCTCTGCGCAATTTTTTGGGTGCGTTGGGTGTGTTGTACACCTTGGGTGTGTTGTACACCTTGGGTGTGTCGTACACCTTAACGGTTCTTCTGAGTTCATCCAAATACGGGGGATTTGGGATGAGGTCTGGGAGACCAACCGGGACCGGGGCCTCAGCCTTCACAAACTTTTCAACTTGTTCGATGAAAGGGAGTGATTTCTTAGTCAGCCATTTTGTTGTAAGACTAGTTTGTCTCACAAAAGAATATCTGGACTTGCCATTCACATCATTCACCAACTTCGCTTTCAGGGAATTGTGTTCTTGGATAAGTTTCTTACCCATAACCATCTCCTTCTTCCCCACATTCTTCCCTTTACATGGGTGTTTGATTCCGGTGAATGGATTTGTGTAAAAATCATTGTTAGCCTTAGCACCATTCACCCTCAGTTTCTTGGTACGGTTGTTCATCTTCTTAATAAGAGTTTCCGTAGAGACCATATCCACCTTGATATACGGGGTGTCGTTGTGGCGAAACTTGCATTTGTTGAAAATGCCATTTTTGGTAGAAATGATGTTTTTGCACTTCCCATTCTTCCACCCAAAGCAAGTGGGGGTGGTAGTGGAAACCCACCACACCTGAGGGTCGAATTTACAAATCTTTGGCTTCATCATCTTGGCAGAGATTGGTCGAAAGACATCGGGTTTCACGACACGCAAAGCTTGATCAAGGGTGTAAACCGGTCCTGCTTCGATTTTGTGAACATTCCCAGACCCAGCCCATACGATAATGTCAAAGATGTTCTTGCGCATCTCGTTCTTACGCTTGGATTGTTCGTACATGGTAGACATTTTGGTTTTGTAAAGTTTTTGAATGTTGGATTGCTTTTAAAAGTTTTTTGAATGGTGAAAGTTTGTTTTTGTTTTATATACCCTTTTAAACCCCGAAGGGTTAAGGTATTTTTATTTTTGCTTTTTTATCTATTTCTTTGATCTTGTTGTATTTTTGAAAACATAGAACTCACACCCATTCCAAATTTGTTCGCATCTTCCATGAAAACTAATTTGGCAAATACACCAGGAGAATAGTCTTTTGGGATTTCACAAAACGATGTTATGAAATATTTATAATAATTTTCTCCTTTCGTTTTTGTTATATGGTGGTACGACTCTCCGTCTATGTCTACCCATGACAAAAAATACCCATCCATAACTGTTGATGTTCCGTACATTGGATCTTTGAAAAAGTACATTATTTTATTTTTTTGCCCTATTGTATATTTAGTTATTAGGGTATGTTAATTTTTGTATAAATTCAAAAGATGTTGTTTTAGATTAAGCATAGGAAATCTACAATATGGGCATTTGTCCATACGGTCCCAACAACCACTACATACAGTATTGTTGCAACAACTTAGTTTTATATTCTTGTTGTAATCAAAATTACATATACCACATTCGTTGTATCTAATTATGTGAACACCAAAGAAATCACAATACTTTAAAATTTTATTCATAAAGACAGGACCCCCTTTTCCACATATTACTATGTATCTCAGTTTATCCGAGATACTCGTCTTTAATTCTTTGTGATTCTTACATATATCAACCCAATGCATTTTTATAGATTCTAGCATATCTATAATTACTTTGGTTTTGTCTTCCATTGTTTCTAGTCGTTCTATGTTTTCCAATGATTTAACTAGCTTAGAAGACCAACACACTAATATGGAATTGTGTTGCCAACAATAATCAAAATGGTTGTTACCTTTGTTGCGGTTACACGTTTTATCACATTTAGTGATAGCTTTACATCTGTTACTATTCATTTTCCTGATTTTTTACCAATATTTCGATTTATATGTTTATGTAATATTAATTTTGATAATACAGATAATTATTCTAAATAAAATGTTTATATAATAACAATAACATGGTTTTAGTACCACCAACAAACGGTAGAACACAACCAGCTGGTAATTTCGATACAATAAGAACTAGGGTATTAAGGGCTGACGAAATAATAGTAGGGGATGTTACTCCTGTTTTACCCGCCCCATTACAATCCATTGCATCACTGACGACGTCTGGGAATGAAATGTTATATACCACATCTTCGGATATATATGCGACTAGTGCAATAAGTGGCGCTGGGAGAAGTTTTGTTTCAGCCTTAACGGCAGCTGATCAACAAGTTGCTTTAGAGTTGGTTCCAGGTACAGATGTACAAACCCAATCAAACGAACTAGATTCTGTAGCAGCAATTGGGACAGGTGCTATCAATAATATGTTGTATACCACGGGTGTTGGATATTCTAATACCACATTAGCGCCATTCGCAAGAACCGATATATTAACAGCTACGTCATCTGGTGCATTGGCCAGTGCACTTGGTTATGTCATAGGAGACAAAGTAACAAATGTTGATCGTTTGGTTAACGTTAGTGCCACAAACACAGTTACAGAAACGGGGGTGACCCTGGATGGATCCAATGACTGTACTGGGATAAATGATCTCACAATTGGAAATAACCTAGTAGTCACTGGGAACATAGATAATATAACACCCGCTGAAAGATCTCAGTTAGCAAATATCGTCACCACAACTATAAGTAACACACAGTGGGGTTACGTCGGTGCCGCAGACCAGGGACTAGCTACCACCGATACACCGACATTCGCCGGCCTAAACGCATCCAGTCAATTAGTATCTGGTGTTCTCGACCCGGTCGGAGGACAAGATGCTGCAACAAAGGCATACGTAGACACGGTAGCAGCTTCCGGGTCAGCACCATTAACAGTTGCTCGGTTGGCAACAACTGGGATTTTACCAAATACCCCCGGGTATGCAACTCCTGCCGAAACTCTAACAAGCACGGGGGGTCCTGGGTCACTGACTATCGATTCCGTGGCCGTATCGGTCGGAGATCGTATATTAGTTAAGGATCAAGGTACAAATACACAAAATGGTGTTTACGATGTCACGGACGACGGAGCAACACCTGGACCTAACTGGGTACTGACGAGATCTTCCGATTTCGATCAGGCGGCTATGCCAGTATCTGCCGGAGCCTCGATTTTCATAGAGATTAATGCATCCGCCACAGTGAATACAGGAACAACGTGGTCTCTACAAACTACTGTTAATAACGTAGACCCCCTTACGGACGCTGTTGTGTGGGTACAAATTGGGGGTGTACCGTCATTTTCTGCAGGTAGTGGGATCGATTCTACCGCATTGGGTAGTTCGGTAGTCCAAACCGATGTTAGTGCGCGATTAAAGTATACCGGTACATCAATCGACCTTAATACGGTAACAGTTCCCTATGGAGGAACTGGTCAAGTAACTCTGGGTTCAGGTAACGTATTGGTCGGAAACGGAACGGGTGCTGTAGCTTCGAGTAAGGCGGCTCCTACTGGTGACTTTGTGGGTAATAGCGATTCCCAAACACTAACTAACAAGGTTATGACCAGTTCGACCAACAACGTTATCGCAAAATCATTGTTCACTGACAATGGAGCAAACGCTGTAAGTACACTTGCTGCGGCTAACCCTACGGCTGGACAGGTGTTAACTGCAACATCGGCAGTTCTTGCAACATGGCAAACCCCCATCTCAGGCTTCGGGTTTGAACCAGATCGTACATTATTCGTTTACCAATCGGCAGCAGACAGTAGCCCCAATTGGTCGACGTTAGAGGCCGCCATAGCAGACGCCATAACCTTAACCCCAACCGCAGTAAACCCCATCCTTATTACCGTTTTCCCGGGTACATATGCAGAAGCTACCCCGATAACTATCCCAGAATATGTAACCATATCAACTACCGTATCCATCCAGGGGATAGTTGTTATTAGACCAACGGTACCAGCTCCTAGTGCACCTGTTTTTATAATTTCTGGTAATGCGCGGATGTATGGTGTTATCGTAGATGGGTATGACGGTACTGGTGATTACGCTACGATAGGTGTCAGTTGTGCCGGGGGTACAACATATTCAATTGATGTTTTAAATTCGTGTACGATAAGAAACTGTAGTACTGCTGGTGTTAAGGTAACTGGTAACACCACAACCCAATTCAGTAGGATCCTCATCTGTAAGAATGTATCGTCACAGGTAACTGCCGCTTTCCCTTTCTCTGCTGGTGCTGGATTTGAGGTTGAAGAGGCTGGACTTATGACCGGTATTGATATAAATGCAAGTGGTTTCCTAAGTGGTGGTGGATTCATGGACCGTGGGATATATGTACACGACGACTTCTCATATATGGATGTTAATGCTGTACAAGTGTCTTCGTGTACGGACGGAATCGTAGTTGGAGGAGGTACGACCACCAATAGTCAAAAGGAATACCCACGCGCGAGAGTTAGTGTCTGCAAATTGGGGCTAATCTCTGGTATTGCGTTAGAAGTATTGGCAAAGGGTTGGTTGTATGCCAATAGTACCATCGTAGATGATGACAGTGGTATTTTTCCAGCCCAAATAACTCTGAAAACAACTAATCCAGCGTTACCCGCTAATCCTAATATTGTAATCCTCCAGGCTTGTGTTGTTAACACGGACAGGGCTAGTATAGGAAATGGTGCAGCCAATAATCCGAGCGAGTTAAGTGGTATAGTTTTTAATGACACTCCCGGGGAAGAACAGACAAATATATTGTCAAGTACAAATATAGGGTATGTGGGGAATGGGAGAGAATTAGTTGCTGGTGAGGGTAATTCACATACTATTGGTATGACAGTATTGCAGGACGACGGAGGTGTGTTTACCGACATAACGACTCGTATTGATAGACGCACCCATCTACCAATCTCCGTTGATATAGCCACTACGACTGGAGTAAACCTAACCAGTGCACCAGCTATAATAGACGGGGTCTCTCCTAGTAGTGGGGTTACTCGTGTATTGGTAAAAGATGGTAGTACCGCAAATCCGGGTACAGACAGTGTAGATAATGGTATTTACCTGTGGAACGGGACTGGTAGTGCAATGACAAGAACTTCTGATTTCCCAATCGGTGGAACGTTCGACCACTCAACGTTCTTTAATGTAGACGTTGGTAAAGTTAATTACGGGAGTGATTGGGTGATTGACGCCACATCGATACCCGCTTCCACGGTAACAGTCGGAACGACCTCATTCGGCCTAGAATCTAGTTCATCTTTATTATTTCCATTATCTCCAGCCGATGACGACGCATTATACGTAGGGAACACTTCAGCAATTCCGTTATCTTTCCCCGGTTTAAAGATCTTTTTAACGAAATCTATCACATTGTCGTCGGGGGTATTAGAGGACTCAATATTATGGGAGTATTGGGACGGTAGTGCGTGGGTTGTTCTGCCTTTAATGTCCACACAGGGTGATAGCCCTTATGGTTCTTTTGCAGATGAAACATACGGCTACAATGACGCCACAGTTGGTAACCCAAATGCAGTTGCATTCCAATATAGATTTGGGAACATATTGGATTGGGCTACAACCAGTGTTAATGGTGTAACTGGATATTGGGTACGTACACGTGCCATTACTGTTGCCAACATCAACCAAATCCCTGTCATCGAGCAATTCAAATTGCACACCAATAGATCAGAAATTAATAAGGATGGTTACCTTGAATTCTTTGGAGCTGCGAGACCTACTAGGAAGATGTTTATTAATAGTAAAATGATCTACGAACCGGGTGGTGGTGGTTTCACTAATCCATCAAATCCATCAGCCCAAAGAATTGTTCCCGCTAGTGGTATGACCGCCAACATCAAGGATGGTCAGATGAACGACGGTATTGATGTAGCTCAGTCTTTCGTTCTTGAAATGCCAAATGATCTAGATACGTCTGAAATCATACAAATGAAAATTACATTTACTTCCGAAGTAGTGGCTGCTGGGGACCTTCAGCTAAGAGCAGACTACGCTTTCACCAGAGATGGAGACACTATAGGGGTTCCTGGTGGAACTCCGTCCGCTACACAGAGAACTACCGGGAACCAAACAGTTGCCTTAACGTCGGCCGGAACCCAACAGTCGTATATTTTAGAATTAGATATGACAAAGTTCAATCCAAGCTTAGATACTCTTTGGTTACAATTCGTTAGAGAAGGGAGTAATGTTAATGATACATTCAATGGTCAAATTTACGTTTACGCGTGGACGATAGTGTATAAGGTGTGGGCGACAGGTGGGCATGAATTCGACTAATTCGAAAGAAATATTATATTTAACTATTGTATCAATGGCTGCACCACCAACCCCATTTACAACACCCCCATCCGGTAATTTCGATACTTTATATGTGAGGTTATTAAAGGCTGATGAATTAATCGGAGACCTTACTCCAGTTTTGCCAGCAGCACTAACATCTATCGCTAATTTAACAACAACTGGGGATGAAATGATATATACAACTTCTACAGATACATACGCAACTACAGCAATAAGCGGTGCTGGTAGAAGTTTCGTATCTCTGCTTACGCCATCTAGCCAACAAGTTGCTTTAGAACTTGTCCCTGGTGTAAATGTTCAAACCCAATCGGGAATACTAGACAATATAACAGCCATCCCATCAACACCAGACTTATTGGTATATACAGTTGGTGGTAATTACTCTGGAACCTCTTTAACATCGTTTGCAAGAACTAATATAATCAATGCAGCTTCTTCGGCAGCATTAGCATCTACATTGGGGTATATAGTTGGACCCGTTTCGACTACGAATAGACTCTTAAAGGTGGATGGTGCAGATTCAGTTGCAGAAACAGGGATTTCAGTAGACCTAAGTGAGAATATCACGGGTATAAACGACCTATCGGTTGGTGGTGATATTGCATTAACTGGGAGTTTAGATGGGATAAACCCAACAGAAAGAGCTCAATTGGCAAATATAAATGGAACTACAATTAGTAGTACACAGTGGGGGTATCTCGGAGCGACGGATCAAGGATTAAGTACGTCAAGTACACCAACTTTTGCTGGTATCAGTGCAGGATCACAGAAAGTAACTAGCGTACTTGACCCCACCAATGCACAGGATGCAGCTACTAAAATATATGTAGATACCGTTGCGGCCACGGGTACTCCTCCACTGAACGGGGTACGATTGGCGACGGCAGCTGTACTCCCAAATACCCCCGGGTATGCTAGTCCAGCAGAAACATTAACAGCTACGGGTTCACCAGGATCTTTGACAATAGATGGAATCCTTGCTGTTGTTTCTGATAGAATATTGGTCAAGGACCAAGCAGATGACAGAGAAAATGGTATTTACGTCGTAACGCGGACTACTGGTAATTGGGTATTAAGGAGATCCACTGATTTCAATGAGGCAGCTACGCCACTTCTGGCCGGATCCAGTGTGTTTGTGGAATTAGTAGCTACTGCCACCAATTCTGGTTCGACATGGTCATTAATAACAGCAGTTAATAACTTAGACCCACTTACCGATTCAGTAACATGGATTAAAATTGGAGGGGTTGCTTCGTTTGTGGCTGGATTAGGTATAGACTCAACACAGTTAGCTAGTGCTGTCATACAGACTGATATATCAGCGAGGCTCAAATACACCTCAAACACAGTTGATCTTAATACGGTAACAGTCCCCTATGGAGGAACTGGTCAAGTAACTCTGGGTTCAGGTAACGTATTGGTCGGAAACGGAACGGGTGCTGTAGCTTCGAGTAAGGCGGCTCCTACTGGTGACTTTGTGGGTAATAGTGATTCCCAAACACTAACTAATAAGGTTATGACCAGTCCAAACAATAACGTTATCGCAAAATCGTTGTTCACTGACAGTGGAGCAAATGCCGTAAGTACACTTGCTGCAGCTAACCCTACGGCTGGACAGGTGTTAACAGCAACAGCCGCAACTACGGCAACATGGCAAACCCCTAGTACCATTGCATTTGAACCAGATCGTACATTATTTGTTTATCAATCGGCGCCAAATTCTAGTCCTAATTACTCAACATTGGGGGCAGCAATAACTGCAGCAAGTGCTTTAACACCAACATCTAGTAATTTAGTATCTATTCAAATGTATTCGGGAACCTATACGGAATCTACCCCCGTTTCTGTTCCGGCTTATGTTTCTATAACAGGTCTTACATCAATACCAAATAATGTTATTATAAGACCGACAGCTCCTGCTCCGGTTGGTGCTGTTATGGAATTAGACGGTAATGCTAATGTTTATGGGATAGTAATTGATGGTAGTGATGGTGCTGGGGGTTATTCCGATATAGGGATACATGCAAAAACAAGTGGTTCTGATATAATCGATACCATAACTGTCAAAAATGTAACTGATGCAGGAGTTAAGGTCACAGGTACAGGTACCATAACGAGTAAAATTCTATCAGCTGAAAATGTATCAGTTAATTTACTTGCAGCAATTACCATGGTAAGTGGCTGGGAGGTTGAAGGGGGTGCAATTCTTATAGCAAATGTTTGTAGTACTTTTTCGTTGTTTGGGTTGGGTACTATGACAAATGGTATTTATGTACATGATCAATTTTCGGTTGGAGACCTAAGTAATGTTAATATAGTTTCAGCTACAAATGGAATAAGGGTAGGAGGGGCGACGTCCGCTAGTCAAAACGATTTCCCTAACATAAGAGGGGTTTCAGTTAGTTTAAGAAGCATAACAGGGGTTGGGATTTTACTAGATTCCAAATCAACAATTCGTGCAGATGGGATTAGTGTCCAAGATAATACCGCTACATTCCCCTCTCAGTTACATCTACAAATTACGAATCCAGCTTTACCATCAGACCCTAACCTTATTGTCGGATCCCTAAATCTTAGGACCGATCTAGTCACTTTTGTTGGAGCAACTAATAACCCAGTCCAAATTAGAGGTAACACTTTAAGTGAAACCCCAGGAGAAATTCAAACTGTTTTTAGTGGGGAAGTGATTGTAGGAAGACCAGATTCTGGATCACAGTTTGCTGCCGGAGAAGGAGACCATTCCGCAAGATGGATGATGGTATTAAAGGACGACGGTGGAGTTTTCACGAATGTGACAGATGAATTAAAATCACCAGTTGCTAGATCTATCGACGTAGGTTTAGCTACAACCGGTTCTATTAATCTTGCTTCTGCCCCGGCCACTATCGATGGAATTGCTCCTACATCAGGAGTTACCCGTATTTTAGTAAAGGATGGCAGTACAGCAAATCCGGGAGCAAGTAGCGTAGATAATGGAATTTATACATGGAATGGAACTGGGGCAGCTATGACTCGTACAACGGATTTTGCAGCAGGTGATAGTTATTCGTTTAATACTTGGTTTCATGTAAATGATATCGGTGTACCCCAAGGAATTATTAATTATGGGTCTGTGTGGAAATTAAGTACCAATATAATTATAGCAACAACGGCTTTTTCTCTTATACCATATACAACACAACCCTTCCCACCATCCCCCGTAAATGACGATGCGTTTTACATCGGTAATTCCGATTCTAGAATATTTGAGGGTATTCAATTGGATATGTCTACTAGTATGACCAATGTAGCTGGGACTTCTGTGGATTCAGTCGTATGGGAATTTTGGAATGGAACTATATGGACAACTTTATCATTAATGTCTACGGGTGCAAATTCTCCATATACAGAAAGAGCAAATATAACCTTTGAAGATGACGAGACCCATCAATATAGATTTGGGAAGTTAGATACTTGGGCAACTACGACCGTTAATGGGGCATTGGGGTACTGGGTTAGGGCTAGAGTGATAGATGCTGCAAATATAAGTAGGAATGGGGTTGTAGGACATATTAAATTACATACAAATCATACACATATAGACTCAGACGGATTTGTAGAATACTTCGGAAATTCTAGAATAACTAATTCTCAAAATATACCGATGTCGTCTGGTTTACAGACAGGGATAGCAGGAATAACTAACCCAGGAAGTCAAGAATTGTTGGTGGTAGACTCGGGGGGTATAAAAATATCGGCACTTGGGGTAAATAATTTGTGGGCTAGTGGTGTAGATACAGCTCTAACTTTTATATGGAACCCCCCTGGTAACATAGATACATCAGAGTATCTGAACGTTAAAATACCAATGTCTAGGTCTACTGGGGGTGCAGGGGATATAGCGTTGTCTGTTGAATACACATTTGTTGTAGACGAAGATATAGTTAAAAACCCAAACGGGGGAACAACTGCCGTTGGAAGGACAACTGGTATAGTTGCGTATCCTACGTCAACAATTACTAGAGGAGCTTTTTTCGTGACTATACCATTAGATATATCAGCCTTATTCTCTTCTATTTCTACAATCTGGTTTAAACTTACTAGGGTTGGTACAGATGTATTGGATACTTATAACAACGACGTATATCCCCATAATATTATACTAACACACACTTCTTGGTCTAACGGCAAATATTAAAAGACAATCAACAATTCAATTAAAGATAAACGGCGTTAAATAAATAAAGTACGGGGGTTTTCAGAATAAAATAATATACGACTTAATTAGATATGAGTACGATAGATTACGTTCGAAAGCTGGGTTACCCCAATGTACAAGAGTACATAAATAGCGGTCCCTATAAGACGATCGATAGGTCCAGGATGAAGAAAATGGCTACGTTTATGCTCAATAATGGTTGGGTGGAACTTATGCATGAAGATATAGAATCACATGACTTTACGGCGAGGGACCTAATCAAGTACATAACCAACGAAAAACCTAAAGACGGTGGGATACGGAATGTAAATAATTACAACACGGACCAAACGGAAACAATGGTGTACGGATCCAGTGCTAACAAATTCAGGAGTGGTGGGTGGGTTATAGCTCAGGACGGGGAACTAATAACAGGAGATGGTGGGAAGAAGTATATGCTGTATAAGCCTCACAACCTTTCACAACCCCCTATATCAATCCAACTAGAGAACATAGAAAGGATGTATGTCATGAGTGCCAGTATCCTCACAGAACTAAAGAATAAACGCCCCGTAGTGTTTAACAGACCAAAGAAAAAGACAAAGTACCCAGTATGTCTACAAGATAGTAACGGAGATACGGTAACGGTCTACTATGCATCAGATATCACTGGCAGGAGAAGGTTCATGGGTTCCAAGAAATTCAGTAGAGCTACTAACATTGGGTGGTCCTTCAGGGACAGCGACCCGGAACAATAAATTAAATTTAAATATTTATAAATGTCATAATAATGTCGGGCGGACAGAAATTTATATGGCCACAGACTACTTTATCCGTATCGGATCAGCTAGCGGTGGATACATTTACAACCCCTAATGGAACCCTCGGGTGGCTTAAGAATACTAATACGATACTATCTAGACTATTAGTTGCTAATTGGAATCCCCACACACCATCATCAAACACTAATACGTGGGTAAGTGTGGCGTGGAGTCCTGCGTTGGGGTTATTCTGTGCAGTAGCTAATAGTGGCACCAGCCGCGTTATGACCAGCCCTGACGGGGTTACTTGGACTGCACGCACACCACCAGACGACACTAATGGGTGGAAATCGGTGGTGTGGAGTCCGGAATTAGCTATTTTTGTTGCTGTAGCTAACACAGGGACTAATTTGGCCATGACCAGCCCAGATGGAATTACTTGGACTGCGCGTACACCACCCGGTAGTAGTTGGGTATCCGTAGTGTGGAGCCCCGAATTAACGTTATTCTGTGCAGTAGCTAATTCGGGTGGGTTTAACAGGGTTATGACAAGTCCAGATGGGACCAATTGGTCCTTGCGTACACCGTATAGCAACAGCGCAGGTTGGGCTAGTGTAGCGTGGAGCCCGGAACTAGGTCTTTTCTGTGCTGTTGCAGAAAATGGTTCTGTATCAATAGATAGGTCTATGACAAGCCCAGATGGGGTTAATTGGACTGGTGTAGGGACCTCCAACGACGGGAATACATGGAAATCGGTAGCATGGAACCCGTTTGCATCTGTCTTTTGTGCTGTATCTAACACAGGGACTACCCGTGTTATGACTAGCCCTGACGGGGTTACGTGGACTGGGAGGTCACCTACCGATGATACTAATGGGTGGGTTAGTATTAGTTGGAATTCATCATTAGGGCTATTATGTGCTGTATCTAACACAGGGACTAACCGTGTTATGACTAGTCCAGATGGGGTTATTTGGACTGCCCGTACACCCACTAATGATACTAATGGTTGGGTGGGTATCACAGGGAGTCCGGAACTAGGTATATTCTGTGTCGTAGCTAGTAGTGGAGGAATTAATAGGGTTATGACAAGTTCCTACGCACTTTCTATAATTACCATACCGGCGGATACATGGACCGGGTATCCCGCAAATTCCGATTCGTATTTATGGAGAAGTGTGGTATGGAGTTCATCTTTGAGTTTGTTCGTTGCAGTAGCTAGAAGTGGGACCAACAGGGTAATGACAAGCCCCGATGGGACTTCTTGGTCGTCATATTCTTCATCAGACGACAGCAAGGATTGGCGGAATGTGACATGGAGTCCGGATCTTGGTCTATTCTGTGCAGTGGGGGTAGGTGTAGTAATGACAAGCTCCAATGGGACTTCGTGGACCTCAAGAACACCTTCAAATGCCAATAGTTGGTTGGGTGCAACGTGGAGTCCAGAACTAGGGTTGTTTTGTGCTGTAGGTATTAGTGGAACTAATAGAGTTATGACTAGTCCAGATGGGATTACGTGGACTGGTCGCACATCCGCAGATGAAACCGTTAATTGGAATAGTATAACGTGGAGTCCGGAACTAGGGTTGTTTTGTGCTGTAAGTAGTACTGGAACTAATAGAGTTATGACTAGTCCAGATGGGATTACATGGACTATACGAACATCAGGGGATGATGGTAGTGAGTGGAGAAGTATAGTATGGAGTCCATCGTTGGGTTTATTCTGTGCAGTGGCTAGGCAAGGAACTAAGAGGGTTATGACAAGTCCTGATGGGATTACGTGGACAGCTCGTACATCCACAAACGACACCAACGAATGGCTTTGCGTTTCATGGAACTCGGCAGTGGGTTTATTTTGTGCAGTAGCTAGACTTGGTACTAACGTATTAATGGCTAGTATCGACGGTGTTAATTGGGAAACACGAACACCTTCGTCTGACACCAACACATGGCAATCTATATGCGACAGTCCAGATCTCGGTATATTCTGTGCCGTAGCTGAAACTGGGACGAATAGAGTGATGATAAGTAATTAATATATTTAGTATTATATAATGTCAGGTGGTCAGAAGTTTATATGGTCAGCAGCAGACCCTGCCGAATTAAACACACCCGTTCTCGTTAAATTCACAGCCGCCCCCAGCACCCTTTCATGGGAACAGAATGCGAATAAAGTTTACATACGTTTAATGGTCAGTAAATGGGATGCAAGAATTTCATCTAGTACAATTAACGATTGGTATAGTATAACGTGGAGCCCCGAATTGATGTTATTCTGTTCCGTGTCCAGTAATCAAGGGGGTGGGTCCAATACGTTAGTAATGACAAGTCCTGACGGGATTACATGGACGGGCCACACTTCGGCGGACGAAAGTAGTGCTTGGACGGGGGTAGTGTGGAGTCCGGAACTGAGTATCTTCTGTGCAGTGGCGTTCGGTGGTTCTACTAGGGTAATGACTAGTTCCAATGGGGAGTCATGGACGTCTCGAACAGCCAGTAGCAACGCAGACTGGGGAGCAATAGAATGGAGTCCGGAACTCGGTCTATTCTGTGCGGTGTCCCAGAGTGATAACATAATGACTAGCCCAGACGGTACTACTTGGACCGCACAGACATCTCCCGGTAACGGTAATACATGGAGATCTATTGTGTGGAGTCCTGAACTCGGTCTATTCTGTGCGGTGTCCAGTTCATCTACTAGTCGTGTTATGACGAGTCCTGATGGGATTACCTGGACCGCACAGACACCATCGGACGACAGCAATGGGTGGTGGGGTGTTACGTGGAGTCCTAAATTATCATTATTCTGTGCCGTATCTATTTCAGGCACTAACAGAGTAATGACTAGCCCTGACGGGGTTACGTGGACTGGGAGAACGGAGATAGTAGAAGATAATCAATGGAGAGATATAGAGTGGAGTCCTTCGTTAGGTCTCTTTTGTGCTGTATCATCTAACGGTCTTCAAAGGGCTATGACATCAGAGGATGGTATTACTTGGACTGCACGACGGTCACATAATAACGGTTGGAATGGGATAGTATGGAGTCCAGAATTAGATATATTCTGTTGTGTTGCCGTAACTGGAGGTAGTGGTAGCGATAAAGTCATGACGAGTGCTATATAATTTGATTAAAAATGTTTACATTAAACATTCATGGGAACGTATACATGGCCATCTGCAGATCCTGTGGTAGGGGATGTATTAACGGTAAGTTCTAAGACAGGAACATTGTCATGGGAGAATAACGATTACACCAATAAACTCTTCGGGTATTTGATGGCAGAGATGTGGGCAGCCCCAGTGGGACCGACAAACGCCCCTGTTATGAGAACTGTGGTGTATAGCCCAGAGTTGGATTTATTATGTGGGTTGTATGACGATGATGGGTCTTCTAGGATCAGTGCGGACGCGGGTATTACATGGACTACCGCAGCATTAGGTAACGCTAATAGATGGACGTCGATTTGTTGGAGTCCAGAATTACTGTTATTCTGTGCAGTAGCTAACATTGGCACCAATAGGATTATGACTAGTCCTGATGGGGTTACATGGACTACACGCACACCTTCTTCTGGGTTCATCAATGGTTGGCAGTCCGTTTGTTGGAGTCCCGAACTAACGTTATTCTGTGCAGTAGCTAACACTAATTTCCAGAGAGTTATGACCAGTCCTGATGGGGTTACATGGACTACACGCACACCTGCTGTGGACACCAATGGTTGGATGTCCGTTTGTTGGAGTCCCGAACTAACGTTATTCTGTGCAGTAGCTAATACAGGAACTAACAGAGTTATGACTAGCCCTGACGGGGTTACATGGACTGCACACACACCTTCCGACGATACCAATTTTTGGGTGTCCGTTTGTTGGAGTCCTGAACTAACATTATTCTGTGCAGTAGCTGACATTGGCACCAATAGGATTATGACTAGTCCTGATGGGTCTACGTGGACGCCAAGAATAGAACCAGAAGTCAGTGAATGGAAAAGTGTTGCATGGTCCTCGTATTTAGGTGTATTCTCTGCGGTAGCTAGTAGTGGGGTACATAGGATCATGAATAGTATAGACGGGGTTACATGGTCCTCTGTCACTGCACCAGACGCTGGGGGTTTATGGAGTTCTATAACTTACAATTCGACAGCATTAGCATTCTGTGCAGTATCTACGGGAGGTATTACAGTCAATGCCATGATGACAGTACTCTAAATAAATCATAAATTCCGCAAATCTGTGGAATTTTTTACAAAAAAGGTACATTTGTTCCCTTTTTGTAAAATATTGTCATCAAAATCACTTAAAAACACTCACTTTTACCTCGCTAAAACGTAAGATAAATTAGCACACAGATTTGCGGAATTTGGTAAAAAAACATGATCAAAATCACTTAAAAGTGGGTATTTTTACCTCGTTAAACTTACAAAATAAATTAACACACAGATTTGCGGAATTTAGAGGGGGGAGGGCACCCACCCCTGAATTTACTTTTTACTTTTCAGAGCATACGGTACTTTTGACTTTTTTTATAAAAGTACCGTATGCTTTCTCATATTTATTTAGTAAGTTTAAGAGAAATGCCCTCTCCACCCCCTAAATTCCGCAAATCTGTGTGCTAATTTATCTTACGTCTTAGCGAGGTAAATCGTACACGTTTTTGATCAAAAAACCCTAAAAAACCCCCCTTTTTCACCAAATTCCGCAAATCTGTGTGCTAATTTTCTTGTCACCCTTAAGGAGGTAAATGGTACACGTTTTTGGTCAAAAAAATCACTAAAAACACGCTTTTTTACAAAAAAGGTACATTTGTTCCTTTTTTATTTAAAAATTCCGCAAATCTGTGTAATGAGACGTTTATACACGTTTTATAGGATTTCCATAGGATAA
>Ga0115008_10001844_pt1 | contig 17445 bp, 2 predicted proteins | sample FraStrMetagenome_FD_87164 | JGI IMG/M metagenome (GOLD analysis project Ga0115008, IMG submission 87164) | Marine eukaryotic phytoplankton communities from Arctic Ocean - Fram Strait ARC3M Metagenome | ecosystem: Environmental > Aquatic > Marine > Oceanic | place: Fram Strait | collected 2012-06-18
TAAGGCTTAACTTCGTTAACATACTCTTCAAAACTAGGTAAGTTATCATTTTGGTAGTTAGTTTTCTGTACTAGTTTACCTACATTGTGTTTTGCTTTAATGAAACTTGTTTTGAATGCCCAATCTACATATAACTGTTCTGAAAACACATATCGTAAACAAGCAAAGAACAAGTTATTATACTCTAATTCTAAATTGCCTGTAAAAATGTTATCTCGTAATGCTATTAATATTTTACGTAGTGCTTGCTTATTAGTGCTGTCGGAGTTAATTGTATCTACAAATTGTAAAGTGCCGTTTTCACGACCAACTGTTTTATAGTTAACTGTATAATCTGGGACGTCAGCGTTAAGTGTTTTTTCTAATAACAACCAACCGCCAGTTCCAACGTTTACAACTTTAGTAATGTCGCCAATTTTGTCGCCGATTGTATTTAACTCGTATGTTTCTTGTACTAAGTAATCAATAGATGTTAATTGACTGTAGCCTGTGTCGTACCAGTCAACATAATTCCAATAATCACTTACGTCATATTTTTGTTGTGACGTAATAGTAAACACTTGTGTTGTAGAATTCCAACCATATATGGCCCAATCGCCCGCTAACGTTGAATCTGTAACTACTAATACACTTAATGGGCGTACAGTTAGTGTTAACGTATCTGCGTAGTATTTCCCGCCGTTAATAACGGTTACTGATGTTAATTGTCCTAGTGCGTTAATTGTGCTTTCTAATTCTAAGCCTTCGCCTGTTCCATTTATTACAATCTTTGGTCCACGCCTAGTTCCGCCAGCTGTTGTGCTGTATGACGGATCAGAATAACTATACCCTTTATTAATAATGTTAACGCTTGTTACAACACCATTAACTACCACTGGAGTTAGTGTTGCTACTTGTGCTTTTGCTGTACCAATTGTGCTTAATTCTGCTTCTGTATCAACTTTCTTATCCCATAAGGTACTAATTGCACTTGGTGCAATATCTTTTTCTAGCAACGAGGTAATGTTATAGTTGTCATCAATTAGCACATCTTTTATAACTTTGTTAATTCTAGTAAATGCTTGATCTACAGCTTCTTGTCTATTTACAAACCAACTTTGTCTTGGTCTATTTAGAACACCGTATTTTTGTTTTGCACTTAGCTCAGGATCTGGTACAGCTCTACCGTATGCGTCTTGACCAATAAGACTGTCAAACCATTTAAGTTCTAGTGTAGCTTTAGGCTTACTTGTATATAAGCCTTCACTAATTATTTGATATTCGCTATGAATATTAATAGTCTGATCATCTATAGTCCAATATCTAAAGTTCACAGCAACGTCGTTATTTTCTAATAACTTATCGCTGTTTCTAACTACGAAACTGTTGTTGCTTAACACGTTTGCAAACTTTAAGTTCTGTGCAACAGGATCTAAAATTATTTGTGCAACATCAAAAGATGATTTAGCTCTATTTTCAACTGCTGGTGTAACTTTTTTATCTTTAACCCAGAAGTAATACTTTGTAGTAAATGTTCCAGATATTTTATCGTAATCTTGTCTAGTACAATATGCTGTTTGACCATATTTAGACGTTCCGCTTACTCCTTTACGTATTCCTGCAGGAGTATCTGCTTGTGTGTCCCACTGAGCTGGAGTTAATGTAGTTTCAACCCATTCGTAAATATCTACCGATGCTCCTGGTGCTAGTGTGTTCCAACTGTTGGCACTATAAATTGCATTTCCTTGGTAAGGATTAATAAATTTAGCTGTATTTAAATTCCACCAAAGTTTACCAACATTCTTTATGCCCCAACTGCTATACTGATCAATAGTAACACTTGTATCTGTTGCTATAGTGTATGTTGCAGGATCATAATATGTCTTATATGATAATTCTTGTTCTGCAATACCGGATATTTTTCCTTGTATAGGATCGATTAAGTCTAACGATGTTAAGTACTCGTTAGTTGATGTATTATATAAGAACGAACCTTTAAACTTCTTAAGATCAAGTTGATTAACTGGTGTGCGATGTAGTGTCCAAGTGTTTACTCCGTCTTTTTCAAACTGTACCACTTTGCCAACTGTTCCGTTAATTGAATCATTTATTAATCCAACATACACTTTGTCATTTTTAACAATAATGTCTTTGCCAAAGTCTTTAACATCAAAGTCTCTGTAAGATAATTGCTGCCCATACACTAGTGCATCGTTAATTCTTTCATACAAATATATTGAACCACTATCAATAAGTGTTCTACTAAAGTTAGTAAATCCGTTATCAAATACTGTACCGTCTGCGTCATAAGTTGTGTCTAATTCAATGTTACCGTTAGCACTTGATACAGCTAATTGATTGCCGTCAAAACTTAATTGATAACCAAAGTTCTCAATAGGCTCACTATTTTGTGCAACTAATGTTTGTATTAACTCGTATCCTGATTCTTGTTGGGCATAAACAAATACTTGTCCTTGTTTTGCAGATAAGTATTTTGACCCAGGAGCGCCAACAGCAATTAGTTTGCCATCATCTGACACACTAACTGTATCTCCAAACATCATAGAGTCTGTTGGTATTTCTAGTATTTGAAATAATTCATAATGTTTGTCATTATACTTGTATAACGCAATACGCTTAATGCCGCCATAACTTACTATTGCTGCAATAGTCTTACCGTTGTCACTGACATCAAATGCCGTGCCAAATTCAGTAATATCTGATTCTAATGTTGAATCTTCAGCAAACTTAATACCTAATGTGTTTGGAATATGACCAACAAAATCAATATGATCGTTAAGTTCAATCCATTTAGTTGCTGTAAATGCTTCACCTTGAATATTTGTTAACGCTTTGTAAAATTTGGTGTTATAATATACAATGTCATCTATGTAGTATATAACAGAGCTATTATAGATACCTCTAAATTTAATGTCTTTAGATAATTGCCAATCGTATACTGTACCGTCTTCGTCTGTACCGTTAAGGATTGTATAAATTTTACCAGCAGCTTCTTTGCTGTTAATCATCAATTTATACAAGTCACCTGTTTTAATTATTTTAAGGTGTTTTCCTATTCTTCTACTACTTACTCTGTTTGGTAAAATGTACCCGTTAACAATATCATAATTAGATGTAGTTGCATTATGTTTGTAAACATAAAATACACCTTCGTTAGTAAACGAACTTGCTGTTGCTGTAGCTAGTACAGGAATATTATAAACCTTTTCCCAGTCATTGTTTGCAACTTCAGGTACTAATGATAATCTCTGCGTACCATTGCGTGTTTCTTCTACCCACGTAAAGTATTCAAAGTTAAAGCCGGATAGTTTATCAGAGTCAAACGATGCAATATCAGTGGCCCTTGCTAATGTTGGAATTGGTAAGTTTGCACTATGCTGGAATACTATAAGTTTTCCAGTTACTGTGTCAGCAATACTTGTTCTTATTGACGTTCCAATTACTGGACTAGTTACATTTGACGAATTAACTTTACGTATTTCGTATGCTGGTAAACTTTGTGCTCCTGCTGGTCCGTAATCTGAACCTTGAGTAAACGTACCAGAAGTAACTTTTATGTAGTATCTTGCATCGTTACCATCTCGTTGATAATATACAATTTCAGCCCTACCATTAGTTCCTTCTATTAACGTATCGCCAATTTGTACTTGATCTGTTGTGTTATCTAATAACACATCAACATATCCGTCCCATACATCTACTAGTGTATGCGTGGCATTAATAATTTCACTTGTTAATCCACTAAATGTTTCGTCAATTAACGTGCCGTCTATATCAGCAATTTGATTTAACCAGACGCCAACTTTTGGACTAAGCCCTGCAGCACGGTCTGTAACAACTTTATCACTAATTACTTTATCTGCTCTAAGCAACCACTTGTTTGATAATAAATCAAGTCTTGCATCAGCAGCAGTATTAGCATTACCATTGTAACTTAGGTTAGTAATAAAGTGACTTTGTTTTTGCAGTACTTTACCTGTAGTAAGTTGCACTGGCGGATTATCAAGTAAACTTTGTATACTCGACTTATACGGAAGTGGTAAATTAACATCTCCAACTAATCGTACATCTCGCATAATAAGACTTGGTGCATAATCAACTAGTCTAGCATTTGGATTAATTTTAAACCCTGGTTCAACAGTGTCTAGTGATATTTTCCAATACCCACCTAATACATCACCTGTTTCTATTTGCTCATGTGCTGGTCTAGTATATGCGCCAATGTTAAATGTTGAACTAACTTGTAGATCGCCTTTTTCTGTAAAGACGCCATTTTTATTATTAGCATATATTACTAACTTGCCTAATTCAAACTTTGTGTACACTACTGTTGCGTTACCAGTTGCTGTTGTTACTGAATCACCTATGACAGGTACGTTCAGCGGATTTAATATGTAAAATATTTCATCCACTTTAGCTTGTATACTGTGTACATTCGTTGTAAGCCACTGTGTATTAACTCTAGTATCTGTATCTTTAATCTCTACACTAATTGTGCTTGGTGTATAGTTAACTCCGCCTGTAACTAATGTAACTGATGTTATTCTGCCGGCACTTACTGTAGCTGTTGCTGTAGCACTGTTGCCAGTTGCAGTATCGGTAATAACTATTACAGGAGTAGTATATCCTGTACCTTGTATCGGTGTCGGATTAGATGGATCAGAAACATCGTTTTTAATACTTAAACTAGTTAGTGAGCCGTTGTTGTCTAGCACCCATTCAAGTTCACAGCCAAAGCCTACCATTCTATTATCAAATAATGATCTTACTTTTCTTAAATTACCATTAAATACTCCGCCTATTATTGCGCTTCCTTGGAATGGTGCACCTTGGACATTATTTGTTCCGTCAACTAACGTATCTAATGCATATGTTGTATACAAGTACACTTCTTTTGTTGAAGCAACTTTTACAAAATATCTATTATATTCTAAACCAGTAACGCCTGCATTTTGTACTATGTTAAGCGGTAGTGTTTGGTCTGAATTATCAAAGCCCGAAGTTGCAATAGTATCGTTAGGTACATCTGTAACTAAAATTTCATCGCCGTCAACTAATCCATGTACAAGATTTGTTTGTAACCTAATACCTGTTGTAACGTTTGTTGTGTTAGTATACGCCGGTGGTACACTTTCAAATTTAATATCAATAATTTCAGACTTATCAATCGGTTCGTAAGCATGACTTACTGTGTTCCAATCAAAGTATACTTTGTCGCCTGGTACACTTCCTTCATATGCTGATGCAGGAGCCCTTACAAGAATGTGATCTGTTTCTGTGTTAGGTAACGGATAGTCACCTGTTAATATGTTTTTAGATTCACCTACTGCCGCCCAATTTTCTGCGATTCTTGCACCCGGGTTTGATCTTGCTGTAGCAATGTAAATGTCTCCGAGGTATGTTGTTATGTCACCAACATTGTATATTGGTGTTACGCTAAATTCGGCGTACTTGTTTAACAAATATTGCTTAACTTGTGGTGCAGAGTTAAATGTGTCAAATGTAACATTTGATGTTTGTCCTTTAACTATACGTCTTGATTTCCATAAACTATTATTGTACGAAACAATAGAAGCAAACGGGTATGTTGAACTTGCGTTAAATGAATCTTTAAAGTTAGATTTAACATTTGATGCTTCAGGTGCAGCAACTACTAAGTATTCACCGTCTGGGCTCATTGTAATTGCCTGACCAAATTTTGAATCAACACTTGAAATAGTAGCCGGGGGCGTTAGCTCTTGATGCAAACTTGCCGACGAGTCATCGCTAGTATATAAAAATACTTTACCATCTTCATTATTTGGTGCACCGATAGCAATAACAGTATTGTCGTCTGATGCTGTTATGGCACTGCCAAACAATGGATTAGAACTATCTGCTTCAAGCGGATTAATAATTGTTAAGTTCTCGTGATACGAAGCTGAGTTTTTAAGTACTCCCCACTTTGTATCTCCCATGTCATCTACCCAAAGAAGTTCGCCGTTGTCAATATCAGTTTGAGTATACATATTAGCATTAGGTAAAGAATCTACCCTATTGCTTATAAACTTAGATAACACTCCTTTAGCATTAACAATAGGATCATCTAATGATATTGTCGTTGCAACAGTTACAACATTAGTTGCTGAATCAGTTACTTTAAAGAATCCTTCAAAGCCTGTTATATTCGTAACACCTATTATGTAGCCTGCAGCAAATGAGCTTCTTCTATCTAATGACAGTGTTGCTGTTGTGCCGTTAGCTGTTAACCCTGTAATAGTAAATCCGCTATCAATATGTTTATAAACATTCCAACTTTGATTTTCAAATGTAACCCATACATAATCGCCTTGATTAAATGTATCAATTGCAATATTTAAAATATCATCTTTATTAATAACTGTAAATTTAACATCTTCATTTCTAACATAACCTGCGGTTCTAACTGGTGTTTCACCTTCAGGAATAAACTTAGTTGGGAATGGGCTATTAGCATAATCGTTTGGTTTAAGGTAAACATCTTTTGAAGGTACCTTATAAATTAAGTCATCAGTTTCTAAGTCATTTGTTAGTTCAACTGGTTGCGGACTTAACTTAAACTTACTTTCGTTTAGTTTAATCTCTAATTCGTCAAAGCCGTCTGCTGCACCATATTGGCCCAATCTTAATGCCCACTCTTCAAAGAACTCTAAACTTTCTTTGTCAGCTGCACCTAGTGCATCAAACAGTTTAGTTAGAGCGTTCTTAGTTCCCTTGTCTTGAATGTATCCTTGATAAAACTTATACTGACTAACATCATCATTAATAATGTTAGCAAGGTATTTTCTTTTCTGATATCCAATTAAATGTTGTGCAACTTCTTGCTGACTAACATCAAAGTTGTCAGTATCTAAGTCATAAAAGTCTGCAAACTGATCAACTTTATAATTAATATTAGTTAATAACTGTGCCTCAGGTTTGGCATCAAGTCTAAGCCAATCATTTTCATTAAAATTTTGTACACCAGTAACTGTCTTATAAGCACTGTAATAAAATTCTTTATTTTTAACTATACTTCCAATTTCGTAATCTTTATACGGTGTCCATAAAGTAATATCAGCACTATCATATAAAAATCCTGGAATGTTTAAACTACCCTTCCAGTTAGCTGTTCTGTAGCCAAGTAACCTAATTCTCTCTTGTCTATAACCTGCTTGACGATCATAAATTACATCTTTAAATTCAGTTTCGTTATCTAAAACAACAATGTGTTCTGTTTGTTCTGCAGATAGCTTTATAGCATATATGCCGTCAGCTGTATTTTTAGGATTTATTGTAAACTGATCATCTGTTCTAGAAACTGTTAATACGTCTTCTTTAAGTTTAGTACCGTCTGCTTTAAAAATTGAGTAACCAAAGAAGTTATTAAACACATCTCCAATTACTGTAAAGTCACGTTTAAATTGTACACCGTCTGCTAGTGGGCTTAATGATATTAAACTACCTTCTTCCCAACCCTGTGTTGTCCAGAATAAAAACTCTTTAGCACTTAACTTAAAGTTTTTAATTGCTTGCATGTCTGCATCAAAGCCATCAAAGTTAAATCCGATCGCTTCTAAATACTTTTGATATCCTATTAAGAAATCAACTACATCTTGGCTTGTTCTAAATAATGTTCCATATGGCAAACTTTTAAGTTCTGTTGTAAATGACGAACGGAATATTGCACTACGGCCACCTTCTGTTGGCAGAGTTGCTAGTTTTGTAAATTTAGTCCCGTCAAAGTTATCACCGCTAGTGTGACTTTCTTTAACTCTATAATACTGACTATTATATTCTACTAATTGACTTTCTAAATACTGCTTTGACCCGTTCCATACAGCAAAAGATTCACTTACTCCGCCAATAGTTAATACAGGATCACCGTCTATTACATTGTGTCCGTAGTATCTAAATACAGGATTACTACTGTCGTATCCTCTAACTACGTATCCTAATGCTGAGCGTTCAACAACAACTCCACTATATGTAATAATGTCTGTCGGTGTACTCTGCGAAAGCATTATATTATAATTTTCTTCCGGAATAAAGACGTTGCCTTCATTTAAAGGAGTTCTTGAATCAAGTATTAAGTTTAACTTAGTCTTATCAGTAAATCCGCCTAGTCTAAACGATAGTTGGTTAGTAATGTTTGCTAACCTGTTTTGATACTCGGTATAGTTTGTAAGAACATTACTTGCCAAATAGTTTGCAATAAAGTTTACTAAGCCTGCTGTTAATACACGTACATCAACTGCTTGACTGTTGTTTGGAAACTTTAGTGTTTTTAAATTAATTCTTTTAGAAGTATCAGAATAAACAACTTGTCCTGAATTATTTCTTATAGTTCTTGATCTATCAAATCCAAGTCCAATAATTTTTGAAGGTTGATTTAAGCACCAAGATCTTATTAATGCAAATGGGTATTCACTACTTCTACGCCATGCTGTTTCTGCAGGGGCTTCGTCGCCGAATACAAAAGGTGATGCTGTTAAGTTACTAATAAACCCTTGTGCATAACCACTTTCTAATGGACTTTTTAATTCGCCGTTTTCATTAACTGGTAAATGGTTAATTAAGTTGGATCTTTTATAACCTTCTTTAATAACAACAGGTTTATTAGGTTCTCTAATTAATCCGTTTTGTATATCTTCCCATAAAAATAAATTGTCTTTAGTATAAGGTGCAGGACCATACACAGTTTCCCACCATGTTGGCTTTTCGTAAAAGCCTTGCATTTCCCACGGGTGTGTATGTGGACGATCTGTATCATATGCTTGTTTGTAAACTGCTCTCCAGTAGCCTGGCAAGTTTTTGCCACTTGGTGATACCATAAAACTATAATTGTAAGTAAATGTATTACCTCGTACATAACCAGTGTTTGCTGTATAGTCAACATCTCCTACGGATGCTAACCAACTTGCAAAATCATTAATTAATGCATTATCAATATTAGCTTTAGATATTCCTGTATCTCTATCTTCTCCACCAGTAAACGAATGTATGTCAACAATAGTAGAATCATATGAAATCTTAATATTGTTATAGATTCGCTTTTCTAACTCTAATAATAAATCATCTCTATAATCGTTAAATGCTACAATTTTAGATCCGTCATGTCCTTGTACAACATTACGCGGAGTTATGTAAGAAGTATCATTATATACTTGTGGAAGGAACTTAGGATATAAACCTAACTTCGTCGGCGTTGGTGGAATAAACGAACCATCAGTGGTTTCGTATTCATATATTTCAACTATGTCACCAATTACTTTTGTTTTGCTTATTATACAAAACCCTTCATTGTTAAACGTGTAATCGTTACCATATACTAGTTGTTCACCGTTGATATAAACTGTTACAGCTTTTACACTTAATTCAGTATTATTGTGTGTTTGTGAAAGTGCATAAAATTGGTTGTTTGCATCAAACACAGTATATGTTATTTTCTTTTCACCGCCGGCTGCTGCCATGTCGCTAAAGTAAAACGGCATATCAATACTTCTATTGCTACTCAGTTCTTTTAAAATAAAGTCAACATGAGCTTTTACTGTTCCGTCAAATCCTGATGTTTTACTAGTATGTAAAAATGTTCTCTTAAACTTTGCATATTCTCTTCGGTTAAACTCAAGAGCTTTAATTATGTTTGTATCTTTATCTGTTAAATGATACAATGACAGGTTAATTGGACCTGTGTGCTGTACAAACTTCTTACCGTATATAGAAAGGTTACCTAGGTCTCTTAAATTACTATTCCCCGGATACACTCCAGTAAAGTTGTTAAGTTCTTCTACTACAGTACCAATATGATCATTAACTTCGCCTAATGTAAAAGTTTCAATATTATCGTTACCGGGATTTCTTTCAAAGTTTGATGGTATTTCATACAAGCCATTACCATTTTTAAGTGACTTTGATTTTGTTTTAATTAATACAATATCATTTTCAGCCAATGCTGTAGTAAACACAACTTTTGCATCGTGTGTTGTTTTATCAATAGTGTAATCGGTGTTTTCAAATTTAAGGGTGTTATTAACAAATACCTTTATTGCTAAGTCGGTTACTTCTGCACTTCTATCATAAGTGTCAATAGTAAATGATGTTTGAGCAAATATGCTTGTGTACTGTCTTAATACATATTGGCTACTATCCGTTAGTGCTTTGATCCACCCGTTAACATATGTAAAAGAATCAATGTCGGTATATTTTTGTAAACTATATGTATCAGATTTATTAGTAATCTGTGTAGTACTAATTGCTGTAGCTGTGTATGTAAATGCATCTGCTAGTAAATTAAAATCAAATACAATGTCACCTACGTTAGATATACTTCTGTAAGTTAATGGAAATCCTAATTCTGTATCATTTGTGCCGGTGCCTACTTTATAAGAAAATACTTTATTACCTGTAAACGTTGTATTAGGGTAATATGTTGCATCACTTATACTATTTCCGCTTTCGTCAAATAAGTCAAACAACGGTTGCTGATTAACTTTTGTTTTTTCTTGAGTTGCATTCCATGTTGAACCGTTATAGTAAAACATCTTACCTTTATTAGCAACACCGTTAAGTACTAGTACAGTTTCGTTAGTAGAAGGAGTAGAATCTGTTTCTTCTATCAATGCTATTTGTCGCTTACCTTTAAACGTAATAAACGAAACTTTAAATATTTTACCTGTTTGACGTATATCTTCTTCAGCTGTAAATAATACTCGCATACCATTAACAAGTTTTATACCGTCAATAGTATAACCTATTGATCCTTCAACTGTAGAAAATACGTCTTTGGTAAATGTGTCAACTAAATCTACGTTAGTTTTACTTTGCGATCCAAACTGATAAAGTTTTAGCCCCGGATCAAATTCAATAATTGGTCTCGATGCTCTTGCAGATTGATCAACTGAAATTTCTTGGTTGTTGTACTTTGCTGATTTCTCAATTACATCTTTATGGAACCATCTGTTATGTCTAGACCATGAACTTCTTTCTGGCGAAGCGCGGTTAATAACAATATAGTCTTTAATATTTGTATAGCCACTAGCATTGTCAAACGGTAATCTATCAAAAGAGTTTGCATCAAACGGGATTGATAAATCAGTAACGTAACTACTTGTAACTTCTAAGTCAGTTTCGTTAACTAACTTAATTTTATCGCCCACGCCTTCAACGTACCATTCGCCGTTAGCATATTTCGCAGGAGTAACTTTTCCAATAAATTCAATTTTCATGCCATTGGATAACGACAGGCCATTTACAGTAGTGTAATTCTTTTTACCTAGTATTTCAAACGAAACGTCAAGCTCGGTATTTTCATCAATGTCTTTAATTTTAATTAAGCCACCGTTATTAATATCGTTGCTTGCAACGTAGTATAACAGCTCAGGTGCTCCTGCACCAACTGTGAATGTAATTGTTCCTTTTTCTACGTTTTGCGCCGATACACCATCATCATAATTAAATGTTGCATCTAATGTTTTCTTTGTTTTTATTGTAAAAGGAAAACCTTCTGAGTTTATTTCAAAAGTATAAGTTTGTCCTCTATACAAAGTTAAACTTGGTAATTGTGTTTGTCCATCTGGAGAAAATATATAAGCAAGGTTATCTGCATTATTAAAAAGCTCAACCGTGTATGTACTTTGCACACCTCTTGATTGGCCAGCAATACTTACAATCTGTGGTCCACTTGGTAACCAATAATATTCACGGAAGTTAACAACTTTGTCTAAATCAATATTTGGGTTCCATGCATAGTATTCCTGTGCATTAACACTTGACTGATTTTGTGCGTTGCCGCCAAAGTTTTCAATTTGATTAACATAGTCAATATAGTCTTTTCTGAATGTGTAACTACCTAGCTCGTCTTTAATTAATAAAGAAGGTTCTAATTGATAATTTTCTCTGTCACTAGATATTTCGCCGATATAAGAATCGTCTGCTACATATGCTTTAGATTCCTTTCTACCAACAAATCCGTTAAGTTTTTCTGCAACGCCAGGTTGCACCATTTGATCTAACGTGCTTTCTAAAAACTTTTGATTAGTTTGTGTTCTAAAATATTTAGGAAGTAATGCAACACTCTTTTGATCGTTTTTCCCATCACTTGGTAATGGAAACTCTTTCTGGTTATTATCGTATGCCATTAGTAACCTGAACCTCCGTTGCTTGAACTACTACTTGAGCTACTGCTTGAACTACTACTTGAGCTACTACTTGAGCTACTACTTGGTACACTTACTACTGAGCTTACAGTATTATTTTTAACTTCGGTCACTATTGCTCCTGTTGCTTTTAGCTTTGAGGCTGTAACAGCTGATATAATTTCAACATCTGCTACTGTTGCGGCGTTGATGAATATTTCATCTGCTTCTGCTTTAATTTCAAACAGACTGCCGAACGCTGAATCCGCTTTATTAGGAACAATAACAACTGATGATATGTCAGGTGTTAATTCATTCATAATATATGTGCTTAGTTCTGAGAAGTAAAATGTTTCTCCAAAGTCCCAATTTTCAAGTGCAAAAAATCTGTTAACTGCTGAAATAACATTTGCCTTTACTTCGTTGTCATTAATAACTCTATTAACATTTTTTACTATTTTAAATGTTGCTTGTAAATCAGTGTTGGCTGTTGTGCCAAATAATGGTTTATATTTTACTGGATGATAAATTACATCATCACTAATTGATTTAATTTTGTTTATTTCGCTACCGTAATTTGTAAACAAACTGTCCGATGTTGGAGTTATTGGTTTAATAAGTATTGCACCAGTTAACCATTGTCTGTACAATGTATCGTATGATCTAGTTAGAACGTAAACATCAATAATGTTACTGCTACTAGGATCTATTCTATTACTTTCATCAGCTGCATGTTCGTATTGGAAGATAATATTATCTCTACCTTTGTATGCTCTGTAGTCAACAGTAAGTACTAATGCTTCTGTAGTTGCATCGTACTGTTTAAATAAGTCAACATCAACAATATAAAATAAAGTTTTATCAGTAAAGGAAGTTAAACCTAATGCTGTTATATCTGCTTCGGTTGCATAGATCTTTTTATCAGATGTTTTCCAACTTATATATTTGTAGTCGTCAATGCCGTCATAGTTTGTATACTTGTGTTGCATTACATACTGATCAGCTAATGCACTTGGTGACCCAACAAATTGTGTAAACATGTCTGGATCATCAACTACTCCGTCGTCATCTGAATCAAAGAATCCAATTTGTATTTTCTTGCTGTCAACATAACCTTCAGCATCTCTGTATTCTTGTAATATTTCCCAATCAAAAGGAACAGTAAATGGTTGTGTTGAACCAGGCTGTGTATTAATTGACATGATTCTTATCTTGTCTTTAATAATTTGACTAGTTGCTGGATCAAATACTTTATCACTACTATCAAAGTAAAATCTAATTTCTTTATCACTTTCAAAAACATATCGTTGACCGTGAGTAGTAATTGTATAAGTTTCACCGTCAGTAGTAAATAGTACTAACCAACTATTATCAAGTTGCTGATTACTTGTGTCGCCTGTTTTACCCATGCCAAATGCTGAGTTCTTATCTAGGTTACTTTCTGTAATCAAACGCCATAAGTTTTCACTAACACTATATCGTAATCCAAATGTCTTATACTGGAATATTTGATCAATAATTTGTGTTTGAATATCAGTGTCTAGTAGTGTTGCAAACTTAGGTATAATTCTTTCAATTCTAGGATATGCTGTTGTACCAGTCGGTGCAGCAGGAATTACATCATTAAACATAATCGGGCCACGTCCGTCAGCGTAGTTTGTTTTACCGTTGCCATTTACACCTGTTACTTTAGACCACATATACTTTGTAGCACCTGAGTGCAAAGTTACACCCGGAACGTCTAACATTAATGTATTGTCAGGCATAAAGTGGTATCCTGTTGGGGCAACAAACTTAACCATTGCTCCTGGTTGTATATATTTTAGTGTACTACCAGTAAATGTAGAAACCATATATTTTACATCTTGTAAATCTTGTAAGTAACCAGTAGATATATTTTGATCCTTGGTTACTTGTACAAATTGTGCATTTAAGTCTGTAACTGTTTGAGTTGGAAATTTAGTATAATAAAAATTTCTTAGTCTTGCAGCTTCAAGTAGTGGTTCAACTGTTGTACTAATAACGCCTTGAATATTGTTTCTTGTTGTAAATGTAAAATTAACTTTACTGTCCAAATACTGCGAATATATTGCTCCATCTTTTCCGTATAGGTTAGTGTTAGAGTATTTTCCAGTAGCATCTAATAAGTCAAAGTATCGTGAAATACCACTTGACGTTCTGTTAACTGCTTTTACTTTTACTATCTCTTGACTTACAGCTAATGGTGCAACATTGTAGTCTTCTCCAGTTATCATTCTATTTTGTGTATAGTATGTTGACGGAGCGTTTGACTTAATACTTTCGTTGCTTTCGCTTTCTGCTGAGTTGTCAATCGAGTACTTTAATTCGTATTCAATTGTTAAAACTTCTTGTGTTCCTATTTTGCTTATATACGGAATAGAAATGTTAATATTTGTCATCTCATCCGGACTAATTACAAAACTTCTGTTATCACTAGTTCTATAGTACACTTTAAATTGACCTTTAGGAAGTGTACCAAATACACCGTCACTAAAGATTAAACTAATTCTGTCTTGCACCCTTGTTAATACGCTATACACATTTCTAATGTTTTTACTTAAACTGTTGTATACAATGTTATTGCCTTCAACTGAATTAACTTTTGTCCATAATTCAGTTTCGTTGCCAGTGGCGTCTAATTTATACAGCCAAACATCACTGTTGTTAACATTAATAGCATCAAGGTTTACAGTTTGATTTGTACTAGGTGTACTAATTGCAAACGTTCCTTGATCTATTGCACCTTGTCTAAAGTGTGAAAAGAACCCTGTGTTGTTACTGCCTGCACCTTGACCGTCATCTTGGTATATAAATGCAAAGTTGTTTCCCGGTAGTGGCGCTTCTTCTGAAATAGCATTACTGTCAATGTTAGTTGATACTATTTCAAATAGTGTGCCTCTACCACTAATATTTTTTGAAAATCCAAAGTTTGGAACATCAGTATTAAGAGCATTAAATCTGTATTGCTCTGCACTAATACCGTTTACTGTTTCTTTTTTAACAGGACTTCCAACAACTCCGTTTTCAGGTAAGCCTGCATTCATTACTTTAATAAATTGCTCATACCAGTCTTGGTTTGAAACATCATTCCATACAATAGTTTGTCCAGATAAGTTGTTACCATTTGAATCTGTAATGTCTTCGGAAGTACTAATACTTTCCATTTTAAGAAGACCGTTAGCAGTTTGATTACGTTTAGCGTTGTACGATAGTAACCTAGCAAGGCGGATAACACTTTCTCTACGTTCTGCTAGTTCTAAGAAGTTTTCTCTTGCATTTAAGTCTGTACGGAAAGCAAGGTTTTGCCCTAAGTACGCAATTAAGTCAATAAGTGCAAGGTATTCTGAACTTTCAATGTAATCGTTAAAGTCCTCAGGATAATTTTTCCTAAGGTAGTTAATCATTGTGCGTCTTAGATTGTCAAAGTCATAGCTCTGAAAGTCAGCATTTTTGAAAGACTGGTATACACGTTTCCAGTCCTCTGCAATTAGTAATCTGTTTTGTCTATCTGTGGATGACATTGGTATTCCTCGCTATAGTGTATTTATCGCAGCTAGATAAGTGCGTATATTATTTCTCTTAAGAAAGGCCATTATCTTCATCGAACTTAAACTGTAATTTTTCGGATATATTATAGGGCAAATATGTAAGCTCGCACTCTATTTGTAGACCGCTTTCGTACGGTACTACATCAATTGCTGATACCGATACCCTTGGGTCAAAGTTAATAATTTCTGTAACATTTTTTACTATTGCAGATTTTAAGTTTTCTGTAAGCGGTTCGAATATTACGTCCCAAATAATAGTGCCAAACTCTGGATTTTCTAACTTTTCGCCTTGGCGTATATGGAAATGATTAATAATATCTTGTTTAATAAGTGCAACATCGTATAGTGTGCTAGAAGTATTGTTTGGGTTAGCCGTAGATATGCCTCTATAAGCTCTGCTTTCTACTACAGCGCGAGGCTTTTTAGATGTACTGATTTCTACAGTTTTATATAATGATTTTTCTTTTGTGCTCATGTGTATATTTACCCTTATTGTGCGTTGCTAGTATTATCGCTGTTCTTACCTGCTTCAATGTTTGTTCCTGCTGGTTCAGTAGTTAACGATGCTAAAGGAGTAAGGTTTCCGCTAACTAATTTGCTATAAAATCCTTTGGCTATACCAATACGTCTGCGTGTTTCTGCTCCACCTTGATTAGCATATCCAACGGCCTTTCTAAATGACTCGCCTAGTGACGAGTAATTGTAATCTGTTGTACTAACTCCTTTACTTTTAATGTATGCTACTGCAATTTTTGTTGCGTAGATAGGGTCATTTACTAAGTCAGGATTTTCTACAATTTCCGGAGTTCCTGCCTTTGCACCATATGTTTCATAGTTTCCTTTAAATGTTAACTGTATTAATCCTCTACCACGATACTTGTATCCTTCATTTTGTGCGTTGCCATATCTTTTACCATACAACGTATTACCAATTGCCGCTGGACCTGCGTTTGCAAGCTCTTGAGCAAATGCATCTGATTTAACACGACTTGGATAAACTTGGCGTAAACGTTTTGCACTATAATTTAAGTTTTCACTTCTTGGTTTAAACCCACACTCTGCTTGTGGTTGCGACATTGCCATTGCAAGATATTCTGCATTACCTGGTGTTACTCCATCAGGATTATTAGCTGCGTTTGCACTATTCAAACATGTAGCAGGATCAAGTCCAAGTGCTGTTATAAGCTCATTTAAGAAAAACTGTTGTAAGTCAGTAACAGGCACAGGCTTAGCTGGCTGATTTCCTGTTGGCCCTACTGTTCCTGGAGTAACTGTTTGGTTTCCGTCAACGTTTGCTGTTTTTCTATAGGTACTATCTACCGGTTGTTCATCTGCGCCGGAGTTAACTAAAGGTGTTGTTTCTCGTAATGTAGGACTTGGCGAAGTAATCGGTGCTGTCTTAGAAGGTGTAAAGACAAGCGGATCTAAACTTTCGTGGCCTAGCCACGGTTCGTGTTGTGGAACTCTAACAGGGAACGGTGCTGGTGTTGCGACTGATGCCGACGATGCAATGCCTGCTACTATTGCTGCTACTTCTGTTGCAGCAGGACCACCGTTAGTTTGACCATTCATGTGTATTTCTGTTGCTGTTTCAACATGGTTGCCGCCACTGAATATTTCAGTATTACTACCACTGATTATTTCAGTAGTGCCGCCAACTGCAGTCAAGTGGTTGTAGCCGCCACTATTAACATCTAAGTTTGCTTGCGAATCTTTTCTATCACCTGTGGTATTAATATCAA
>Ga0115008_10001847_pt1 | contig 17440 bp, 2 predicted proteins | sample FraStrMetagenome_FD_87164 | JGI IMG/M metagenome (GOLD analysis project Ga0115008, IMG submission 87164) | Marine eukaryotic phytoplankton communities from Arctic Ocean - Fram Strait ARC3M Metagenome | ecosystem: Environmental > Aquatic > Marine > Oceanic | place: Fram Strait | collected 2012-06-18
GAGAGTACTGGAACTAGTCAAAATGGTTCTATCTCCGCATATGAATACATTAATGGAGATTGGTCACTCAAAGGAAGTATAATTGATGGTTCTTCTGGTAAATTCGGTCATGAAAGTTGTGCAATGAACGGAATTGGAAATGTGATTGCCGGAATAGATATAGTGGGAAACGTCAAAGTGTATCAATATGTAGAGGCGAACAGTGATTGGTCTCAATTAGGGTCGACTATATCGGTTAGTTCGGGTGAGGTCAACTCTGGTTACGCCGCAACAAAAAGAATCGATTTAAATCAAGATGGAACCATTATTGTGGTAGGTGATGTAAATGATGATACAACTGGAACAAATAATGGTCGCTTGAGTGTGTACAAATTCACAGGTGACGTCACTGATGGGTCGTGGAATCTCATTGGAAATCATATAACCATTACTACTAGCAGTAGTTTTCCGCAAGATGATAATTTCGGTAGAGAAGTCTCCATAAACAGTGATGGAACGATTGTAGGAGGCACGTCAATGTATTACAACAGCGAAGAAGGTCGTGCTTTCATTTATAAATACAGTGAAGACGCGGGAGATTGGGCGCAACTGGGTACAGACATTGGTAGAGTTCAGATGGTCGACAGTGGAACAACTTATAACGCTCGTAGTATTGCTTTAAGTGGAGATGGAAAGACAGTCACTATTGGTGATAGTCACGACAGTACTTTATATGGCAACGGAGGTGCGGTCAATGTATTCAAATATGCAAATGGAAATTGGGTATGGGTTGGTAAAATATACGGTTCACAGTCAAACTGTTATCTCCGCTTTTCTTGCATAAGTCGTGATGGAAAACGCATTGCTGGAAGTACTATGGAGGATGATTCAGGTGGAACAGACTCAGGTATGGTAAAAACTGGAACAATCGTAAATTTTCTGGAGGGTGCAGCAATGACGATTGAACACGACAGAGTGCGTGTGCCAAAGTTATCGTTGGGTGACTGGACAACAACCCCAATAAGTATGGATCGAGGTGATTTAACTACTCCCATGATGACACTTACTGGACTACCTTCTAATGAACGCGATTATAGTAAAGAATGGGAGTTCGTCAATGCAAATACAGAAGGTTTCAATCGTCCTTCTTGGTCCTCTACCAAGAATAATGGGCATAAACATGCAAGTTATTTCTATTTGGATGATAATCAATATTCACAACACGATTTATTATTTCGTGGTTTTGAAGAAAGGAATGAGACGGACCACAATATGTATGTGAGAGAGGGTTATGCATTAGTCTCCAGATATCAAGGCGATGCCATGTTTTTTCAAACTAATTCGACACAACAGAATCAGACTACTTCAAATAAGAAACTTTCATTAGGTATAGGAACCATTCCGGGTTGGTATGTATTAGCGGTGAACGGTAACGCATATGCTACCTCGTGGAGTGGTAGTAGTGACGACCGTCTTAAGCACAATGAAAGACTTATTACAAATGGATTGGAAACCATTCGTAAATTAGCCCCCAGACATTATTTCAAAACGCGCAAAATGTATGACGCCGACCATAATTTTGATTTGGATGCGTCAGGAAACCCCTTGGATGCTTCGGGCAATGCATTGGCCGAAACCGATTATGGTGTTGAAACTGGATTTATTGCACAAGAAGTAAAAGAAATATCTGAATTAACACATGTCTTCAAAGAAAGTGAAGATGACAAACCACATGGACTACAGTATACATGTATTTTTGTTCATGCAATTAAGGCATTACAAGAACTTGATGAAAAAGTGCAACAACGTCAAGCAATCATAACAAGTTTGGAAGAAAAAATACAAACATTAGAAAATGCTTAATATAAGTGGTAGTATTGCCAAAAAAATAACTCTATACTAATAATAATACCATAAATAATATCAAATCCCAAAAAAACAATGAATGCGAACAAACATTTAGAAAGGATATCCCAAAAAAATAATCGTTCAAATAACGATTATTTTTGAAAATAGCAAAATATCTAAAAAGAATATACAAGAAGAAAGAAAAGAATGAGTCAATGGTTTGATCAATCCAATAATGCGAATAAACTGCGCCAGTCCTATATCAAGGGTTTCCTGGATATTAGTGGCGGCGGCGTCTACATTCGCAGTGATAACTCATTGAATTTATACACAGAAGCAGATGGGGTCACGCCTGCGTTCGGCATGGATGCGACCAATTATCGCGTAAAAGGAAAAGGCCGTGCGTCTGACGCACTGGGAACGTATACCGATGTTCCCATGGAGAATTTGGCTTATTTGCTTGATTTATCTGATAACGTGCAAGACCAAGTAGATTATCTAGTGGACAAAGTCAAATATCTGAACAATGATGCGAGTAATAACAATACAGTGCTTCAACTAAATGGTTCGGACCAGAACAACAAGGAGATCATTGTATGGGGCAATGTGGTGCCCGGCGATGCGGAAACATACAACTTGGGTTCCGCATCAAAGCCATTTGATTCTATTTATTTGAAGAACAACACGATTTATTTTGATAGTTTACAAGATTCTGACCCCACGGGTGCGATGTCGTTCAATACCGAAACAGGGCGAATGGACGTGTCTTACAATGGAAGCATCGGTAGTACAGTCATTGCCTACAACGACAAATTGGGTCTGAACATTACCGACCCGACGAATCCGACTGCCGAATTGGATTTGTCGGGAACCTTGAAGGTGAACGGGCAAGTGGTGGTGGAGACGGGCGATATTTCCCTGAACGACCGTCTTTTTGTAAATGGCGACGCATCTCTAAACAGCAACTTGTATGTGAAGAGCGCTACCTTATTGGATTCCACATTGACGGTGAGCCAAGATGCGTCGTTGAACACCCATTTGTATGTAGGAGGCGACGCTTCGCTAAACAGCAAACTTTACGTTCAAGGAGCGACTACCTTGAATTCCACGTTGAATGTCCTAGAAGATGCGTCTTTGAACGCGAAACTGTATGTGGCGAACGACGTGTCTCTCAATAGTCAACTCTACGTCCACGGAGCGACCACGTTGAATTCTACTTTGAACGTGTTAGAAGACGCGTCTTTGAACGCCAATCTGTATGTGGCGAACGACGTGTCTCTCAATCGCCAGCTTTATGTGAAAGACGCAACCACCTTGGATTCTACCCTGAATGTGATACAAGACGCTTCTTTGAACGCCAATTTGTATGTGGCGAACGATGTGTCTTTCAATCGCCAGCTTTATGTAAAAGACGCCACTACATTGAACTCTACGTTGAGCGTGACTGATGCGACCACTTTACAATCCACATTGGAGGTGCAGAACGACGTGTCTCTGAATACGAAACTATACGTAGGTGGCGATGCGTCTCTGAATACGAATTTGTATGTGGGCGGCGAGTCGGTACTGAACGGGGATGTATCCATGAATAGCAATCTTGATATTGGAGGCAACATCGTAATCAAGGGTAATTTGTCGGTGTTCCAAACGCGTGATACCATGACCATCAACACCAAAATCAACAATTACGAAATCATTGTGACACAAGACTTGTCTTTGAATGGCGGGTTGTCCATGAGCGGCGACGCATCTTTGAATAGCGGTTTGGTGGTGATGGAAGACGTATCTTTCAACGGCAAACTCAGTGTGGCTGGAGACGTGTCTTTGAACAGCACCCTTCAAGTGGGCGAAGACATAGACTTGTTCAGTGGTTTCTTGAACCAATATTAATTACATGAACCGTTCTTTTATTTCTCACAAAATAATGGATTCTATTGGATTTACTATATATGTCGTAATAAACATATAGTAAATCAAACGATTGTTTGTGATGGGGTATTCCAGTAGTATTCGCTGAACGCTACAAGAGAGAACAATGGTATGCGTTGATTTCATAATGAGTATGATAGTTTATCTAATTATGAAATATGTTTATTTACAAATTTGTATTGGTAGTAGAATTAGAACTGGGCGAGAAGAGAAGAGGAAGACATATCACCGCCTCCACCAACATCGCCAATAATGGCAGAAGCAGGAATAGAGTCATCTGGGTATTGTGCATAAAAGTTACCGCAAATATCCACCCGACTACCATTGAAAGACACATCGCCATTAACACCCAAGGTGGAATTCATCATAGTAGCACCGCTAACGGCCAAGGTGGAATCTATGATAGCACTACCACTAATCATCATATCTCCGTTCAAAGATAAATCATTGGTAATAATGACCTCGTAGTTGTTGACTGTGGTGTTGATAGCCACCGTATTCGTAGTCTGGAACACAGACAAGTGACCTTGAATCGTTAAATCGCCATTGAGAGACAAATCGCCACCAACAAACAGATTGGAGTTCATGGATGCGTCGCCGTGAAGTATCAAATCAGAGTTGAAGGTGGCATTATCAGCCACATTGAGAGTGGAATTCAATGATGCGTCACCGTGAAGTATCAAATCAGAGTTGAAAGTGGCATTATCAGACACATCCAGAGCGGAGTTGAATGATGCGTCACCATGAAGTATCAAATCAGAGTTGAAAATGGCATTATCAGACACATCCATGCCAGCATTGAATGAAGCGTCGCCGTGGACCATCAAATGAGAATCAAATGTGACATTATCAGAGACATCCAGAGCGGAGTTGAATGATACATCACCACCGACGATTAATCGGGAATCAAGTGTGACATTATCAGACACATCCAGAGTATAGTTCATGGTAGTAGCAAGACCAACCTCCAGAGTGGAATTCAATGTGGTGCTACGTCCAACCGCGAGATGGAAGTTCAATGAAATATCAGAATTGCGCTGTAGAGCAGCAACATCCGATATGACATCAGAAGTGCGCATGATATAAATCATGACATAGTAAGGCATGGAATAACTAGCATCAATAACGGGTGTTCCTCCCAATAAGTATTCACTGATGTCCTCGTTCTCAAATTGGTATTGGTATGCGGGTAGATCACCATCTTCAATGACGAAAGAACCACCTGAATTATCAATCGCGTTAAGATGAGAGTTACTGGCGTCATAACCAATGACGAATTTACCACGTAAATCGGGAGTGACAATATCATTTATTGTGCGACCATCACAAACAGTGTATCCAGGTGGAATGCTGCTTGCGTCGTTCCAGATAATAATACCACCAATGGGGGTATATTGAACATGGTAAAACGGTTCTTCAAGAGAGCTATTAGGGATACTGGCGTGAACATAGTTGGCAGACAAATCGCCTTGAATCTCAACATCATTCGTTACGACCATTGTTCCGCTCACGTCTAAGTTCGCAGTAGCAGTGCTACTGGCTTTACCAATAGCGACCTTACCGTCAGAAACAGCAAGAATGTCTTGTGATTGTTCTTCTGCTCCTTCTCCACTTTGAATCTTCAGACCTCCTTCTTGGAAAGAAAGAGCACCGCTATCAGTGCCGGCAAAGTGAATCGTGTTGTTACTTACATAAAGTCCACCGAATGGTTTATCGGCAGAACCAAGGTTAATGACATTACCAGTTGTAGGCAAGATGTCGCCAGACACAGTTAGGACACCATTTATTTTCATTGTATTTGTTTCTAAGTTATTGGAAATCACCGCACTTCCTCCAACATATAGGTCATTGTTGAAAGAAGAATCGCCGCTAACAACCATATCTCCATTCAAAGATAAATCATTGGTAATAATGACTTCGTAGTTGTTGACGGTGGTATTTGTCACGCTCTGTGTATCACGCACTTGTAATGTTCCATCCATTATCAAATCACCCGCTAGGAGGAGATTGGAGTTCAATGAAACATCCCCATCTACTACTAAGGTAGACTCCATATTAGTAGCACCAACCACATTCACTCCATGGTTAAATGAAGCATCACCGGCGGCGTCTATCATCATACGCTGAGAACCTGCAGTATAGAACTGAAGTTGGTCGTTATCGGCACCGGCACTGGTCTCCGCAATAATATAGGTGTCTTGATCAACGTCCTTGACGCCTCCTAAGGAACCCCATGAATCTCCAGCTCCGAAACCTTCAAATTGGTCTTGCTCGGCATTATAACGGATAAGACCCTTATAACTTGAATCAGCTCCATTCTGAACAGGTCGGTCGGCATTTTGGCCCTTGGGAAGACGAATGGCGTTAGTAGAATTAATATCTAACACGATCGCGCTATTAGGAGAAGCATTGATTCCCATATTTCCTCCCACGTATACATCATCATTGAAAGAAGAATCGCCGGCAATGGCTATGTTTGCGTTCAATGAAATATCGTTTTCAGTATCAATGGTTGCTCCACCAAGAAGTGCGGATACAGGAATAGACTGGTCAGGATAGACCGCGTAAAAATTACCACATACATCCAGGCCTCCACTGAAAGTGGAATCGCCAGTGACTCCGAGAGTGCCTCCTACAGTAGCATTGTTGGTGACTCCAACGCTGGCCAAAGTAGAAGCGCCAGCAGCAAGGACATCCACGGTAGTATCACCAGTGACGCCGAAGGTGCCTCCGACAGTAGCATTGTTGGTGACTCCAACACTGGCTAAGGTAGAAGCTCCCGCAGCAAGAACATCCAGTGTAGTATCACCAGTGACGCCAAGAGTGCCTCCGACAGTGGCATTGTTGGTGACGCCAACACTGTCCAGGGTAGAAGCTCCAGTGACTCCGAGAGTGCCTCCAACAGTGGCATTGCTGGTGACTCCGAGAGTGCCTCCAACAGTCGCGTTGCTGGTCACGCCAACACTAGAAAGAGTAGTCGCGCCCGTTACGCCCAATGTGCCTCCTAGAGTAGCATTGTTGGTAACGCCGAGAGTGCCTCCAATAGTGGCATTGCTGGTGACGCCGAGTGTGCCTCCAACAGTGGCATTGCTGGTCACGCCGAATGTGCCTCCGACAGTAGCATTGTTCGTCACGTCAACGCTGTCCAATGTAGACGCGCCAGTGACATCAAATGTTCCTCCAACAGTAGCATTGTTGGTGACTCCAACGCTGTCCAATGTAGAAGCGCCGGTGACTCCGAGAGTGCCTCCGACAGTAGCATTGTTGGTGACTCCAACACTCGTTAATGTAGAAGCGCCAGCACTCAATGTGCCAGATACAGTAGCACTAGCCAAGGTAGACGCACCAGCACTCAAAGCACCAGACACAGTAGCACTTGCTAAGGTAGACTCGCCAGTGACGCCGAGAGTGCCTCCGACAGTAGCATTGCTGGTGACGCCAAGAGTGCCTCCGACAGTAGCATTGTTAGTAATACCCACACTGTCCAGTGTAGAAGCTCCAGTGACTCCAAGAGTGCCTCCGACAGTAGCATTGCTGGTGACGCCAAGAGTGCCTCCGACAGTCGCATTGTTGGTGACTCCGATACTCGCTAATGTAGAAGCTCCGGTTACATCAAATGTGCCTCCGACAGTAGCATTGTTCGTGATTCCGACACTGGCCAAAGTAGACGCTCCAGTGACCCCGAGAGTGCCTCCAACAGTAGCATTGTTCGTCACGCCGACGCTATCCAAGGTAGACGCTCCGGTGACTCCAAGAGTGCCTCCGACAGTAGCATTGTTAGAAATTCCAAGTCCGGCCACAGTCGCGTCGCCAGTCACTCCGAGAGTGCCTCCGACAGTAGCATTGTTGGTGACTCCAACGCTGGCCAGAGTAGTCGCACCGGCACTTAAGGCAGACAGAGTAGTATCACCAGTGACATCCAATGTGGAACTCAATGTTGCTGCTTCCGCAACAGTCAATGAGGCAGCCATAGATGCCGCACCAGCAACGGAAAGACCCGCGTTCATCGTAGCGTCAGCATTCGCAAACAACTTACCATTGAAAGACGCATCTCCGCTAACAAACATATCACCATTCAACGATAAATCGTTTGTGATAATGACCTCGTAATTGTTAACAGTCGTATTGGTCACGCTCTGTGTATCACGAACTTGTAATGTTCCATCCATGATCAAATCTCCAGCCAAGTTCAAGTTGGCGTTCAAAGAAATGTCGCCGTCTACTGTTAACATGCCTTCAACAGTAGCATTGCTGCTCAAGGTCGTCGCGCCAGTCACGGCGAGAGTGCCTCCGACAGTAGCATTATTGGTGACAGCAGCACTAGCTAGGGTGGAAGCACCAACACTCAATGTGCCAGAGACAGTCGCACTTGAGAAGGTAGACGCTCCTGTGACATCAAATGTGCCGCCAACAGTGGCATTGTTGGTCACTCCGACGCTATCCAAGGTAGAAGCCCCAGTGACTCCGAGAGTGCCTCCAACAGTAGCATTGTTGGTAACTCCAATGCTGGCCAAGGTAGACGCTCCAGTGACTCCGAGAGTGCCTCCAACGCTAGCATTGTTATTGACGGTGACCCCAGCAAGAGTAGAGTCGCCCGTGACACCGAGAGTGCCTCCAACAGTGGCATTGTTGGTGACTCCGACGCTGGCCAAAGTAGACGCGCCAGTCACACCGAGAGTGCCTCCAACGGTCGCATTGTTGGTAACGCCAACACTAGCCAAGGTAGAAGCTCCTGTGACGCCGAGAGTGCCTCCGACAGTAGCATTGCTACTCAAAGTGGTAGCACCGGTCACACCGAGAGTGCCTCCAACGGTAGCATTGCTACTCAAAGTAGCAGCACCGGTCACTCCGAGAGTGCCTCCGACAGTAGCGTTGTTGGTAACACCCACACTATCTAATGTAGATGCCCCAGCAACACTTAAAGCGGCGCTTAAAGTAGCATCACCGGTGACTCCGATAGTGCCTCCGACAGTGGCATTGTTGGTCACTCCAACGCTCGCTAAGGTAGAAGCTCCAGTGACTCCAAGAGTGCCTCCGACAGTAGCATTGCTGGTGACTCCCACACTCGCTAAGGTAGACGCACCGGTGACTCCGAGAGTGCCTCCGACAGTAGCATCGTTGATAACGCCAACGCTATCCAATGTAGAAGCTCCACTTACATCAAATGTGCCTCCAACGGTAGCATTGCTGGTGACGCCCAGTGTGCCTCCAATGGTAGCATTGTTGGTGACTCCGACACTTGCCAAGGTAGAAGCTCCAGTGACTCCAAGAGTGCCTCCAACAGTCGCATTGTTCGTGACTCCGACGCTTGCCAAGGTAGACGCTCCAGTGACTCCGAGAGTGCCTCCGACAGTAGCATCGTTGGTGACTCCAACACTCGCTAAGGTAGATGCTCCAGTGACTCCGAGAGTGCCTCCGACAGTAGCATCGTTGGTGACTCCGACGCTCGCCAAGGTAGAAGCACCAGCAGCAAGGACATCCACAGTAGTATCACCAGTGACTCCAAGAGTGCCTCCAACCGTAGCGTTGTTAGTGACTCCCACACTAGCCAAGGTAGAAGCTCCAGTGACTCCGAGAGTGCCTCCAACAGTAGCATTGCTGGTCACTCCCACGCTAGCCAAGGTAGAAGCTCCAGTGACTCCGAGAGTGCCTCCGACAGTGGCATTACTGGTGACACCCAAGGTTCCTCCGACAGTGGCATTGCTGGTGACGCCAACGCTGGCCAATGTAGAAGCACCGGTGACATCAAATGTGCCTCCAACGGTAGCATTGCTGGTAACTCCCACGCTCGCCAATGTAGAAGCACCGGTGACGCCGAGAGTGCCTCCGACGGTCGCATTGTTGGTCACGCCAACACTATCCAGTGTAGAAGCTCCAGTGACTCCAAGAGTGCCTCCAACAGTAGCGTTGCTGGTGACTCCAAGAGTGCCTCCAACAGTAGCGTTGTTAGTAACACCCACACTATCCAGTGTAGAAGCTCCTGTGACGCCGAGAGTGCCTCCAACAGTAGCATTGTTGGTGACTCCAACACTGGCTAAGGTAGAAGCTCCTGTGACGCCGAGAGTGCCTCCAACAGTAGCATTGTTAGTAACACCCACACTATCTAATGTAGACGCACCAGCGACACTTAACGCAGCACTTAAAGTTGCATCACCTGTGACTCCCAATGTGGAACTCATAGTAGCAGCACCGGAAAGAGCAAATGTTCCAGAAATATCCAATGTTTTCGTTGCGCTCGCGCTGGCCTTTCCAACACCCAGGCGTCCGTCTACCGCGGTAATGAAGGTTTGAACCGTATTGTCTCCTCCGACCAATTCCAAACTTCCTTCGGAGTAAGACATCGCGGCGGCATTGTTCACATCACTATTCGCAAAGTGGATGGTATTATTACTGATGTATAACCCACCGAATGGCTTTTCAGCAGAACCCAAATTGATAGAATCCGCAGACGTAGGAAGCAGATCGCCGTTGATAATCGTGGTTCCATTTACATAGACGCTGTTAAATGACGAATCACTTGTAACCGACAATCTATCCATAGTGGTATCACCTGTCACACTTAACACAGACAAGGTAGTATCACCGGTGACATCCAAAGTGGAACTCATTGTGGCTGCTTTCGCAACAGTCAATGTGGAATCCATAGAAGCCACGCCAGCAACGGAAAGACCAGCGTTCATAGTAGCGTCAGCAGTCGCAAACAACTTACCATTGAAAGACGCATCTCCGCTAACAAACATATCACCGTTCAAGGACAGATCATTGGTAATAATGACCTCGTAGTTGTTAATGGTGGTATTCGTGACGCTCTGTGACTCGCGCACCTGTAATGTTCCATCCAGAATCAAATCGCCAGCTAAATTCAAGTTGGCGTTCAACGACACATCTCCATCCACCACCAAGGTGGAAGAAAGGGTGGCTGTCTTGGCTACTTGTAATGTGGAGTCCATTGATACGGCTCCAGCAACACTTAAGTCAGAACTTAAAGTAGCATCACCAGTGACGCCAAGAGTGCCTCCAACAGTAGCATTGTTTGTCACGCCAACACTGTCCAGGGTAGAAGCTCCTGTGACACCGAGAGTGCCTCCGACAGTCGCATTGCTGGTGACGCCAACGCTGGCCAAAGTAGACGCTCCGGTGACTCCGAGAGTGCCTCCGACGGTAGCATTGTTGGTGACTCCGACACTCGCTAAGGTAGAAGCGCCAGCAGCAAGAACATCCACAGTAGTATCGCCGGTGACGCCAAGAGTGCCTCCGACAGTGGCGTTGTTAGTGACTCCCACACTAGCCAGGGTAGAAGCTCCCGTGACTCCGAGAGTGCCTCCGACAGTAGCATTGCTTGTGACTCCCACGCTAGCTAAGGTAGAAGCACCCGTGACTCCGAGAGTGCCTCCAACAGTAGCGTTGTTTGTCACGCCTACACTGGCCAGGGTAGAAGCGCCCGCGACACTTAAAGCAGCACTTAAAGTTGCATCATTGGTCACTCCGAGAGTGCCTCCAACGGTGGCATTGTTGGTGACGCCAACGCTATCCAAGGTAGACGCTCCAGTCACTCCGAGAGTGCCTCCGACAGTGGCATTGTTAGTGACTCCAACGCTATCCAATGTAGACGCTCCGGTGACTCCGAGAGTGCCTCCGACAGTGGCATTGTTGGTGACTCCGACACTCGCCAATGTAGAAGCGCCAGCAGCAAAAACAGCTACAGTGGTGTCGCCAGTAACGCCAAGAGTGCCTCCGACAGTGGCATTGTTGGTGACTCCAACGCTATCCAAGGTAGACGCACCAGTGACGCCGAGAGTGCCTCCGACAGTGGCATTGTTGGTGACTCCCACGCTAGCCAAGGTAGAAGCGCCGGTAACTCCGAGAGTGCCTCCAACGGTAGCATCGTTGGTAACTCCAACGCTCGCTAAGGTAGAAGCGCCAGCAGCAAGAACATCCAGAGTAGTATCACCGGTCACGCCAAGAGTGCCTCCGACAGTAGCATTGCTGGTGACTCCAACGCTCGCTAAGGTAGAATCGCCGGTGACTCCAAGAGTGCCTCCGACAGTAGCATTGTTAGTGACTCCCACGCTAGCCAAGGTAGACGCACCGGCATTCAATGTGGAGTTCAATGTAGTCGCGCCAGATACATTCAATGCTGAATTCATGGAAGCAGCGCCGGCAACGTAGACACCTGCGAAAGAAGCATCGCTTGAAACTAACAAAGTTGTATTGGTTGTGGCTCCTGTAACCGACAGGTCACCGCCAAGGGTAGAATCACCCGTGACTCCGAGAGTGCCTCCAACGGTAGCATTGCTAGTGACGCCGAGAGTGCCTCCGACAGTAGCATCGCCAGTCACGCCGAGAGTGCTGGTCACATTCGCAGAACTCATGGTAGTCAAACCAGTCACGTTTAATGTGGAAGATAATGTAGCCGCTTTTGTGACGTTTAATGTGGAAGAAAGTGCTGTAGCTCCAGAAACATTCGTTGTTCCAGACACGTCCAATGTGGCGTTCGCGCTGCCGCTGGCTTTTCCAATACCCAGTTTACCATCAACCGCAGTCATGAAAGTTTGTGTAGTGTTATCACCTCCAACCAGTTCCAAACTTCCTTGAGAGAAAGACATAGCAGCCGCATTGTTCACGTCATCGTTCGCGAAGTGGATGGTGTTGTTGCTGATGTATAATCCAGCAAAAGGCTTTTCAGCAGAACCCAGACTGACGCTGTTGGCGGAACTAGGAAGAATGTCTCCATTCACCACAGTTTGACCGGCAACGTAGAGAGTATTCAATGAAGAATCTCCTGCGACTTCAAACCCAGCATTCATAGTAGCATCACCAGTGACTCCGAGAGTGCCTCCGACGGTAGCATTGTTGGTAACTCCAACGCTCGCTAAGGTAGACGCGCCAGCAGCCAATGTTCCGGTCACACTTGCGTTATTTGTTACGGTAACACCAGCTAATGTGGACTCGCCAGCAGCCAATGTTCCGGTAACACTAGCATTGTTATTCACAGTGAGACCAGCCAGAGTAGTATCGCCAGTAACATCCAATGTAGAAGCCATAGAAGCCGCACCGGCGACAGACAGAGCCGCGTTCATCGTGGCGTCTGCGTTAGTGAACAACTTGTTATTCAGGGACACATCTCCGCTGACAAACATATCACCGTTTAATGAGAGGTCATTGGTAATGATAACCTCGTAATTGTTAATGGTGGTATTGACGATGCTTTGTGATTCGCGCACCTGTAATGTTCCATCCATGATTAAATCACCGGCCAAATTCAAGTTGGCGTTCAACGACACATCGCCACCCACAACCAACGTGGATGAAAGTGTGGCTGCCTTATCAACTTGTAAGGTGGAGTCCATTGAGACGGCTCCGCCAACCGACAACGCAGCATTAAGAGAAGTATCATTTTGAACCTCTAATATGCCTCCGATGGTAGCATTGTTGGTGACTCCAACGCTGGCTAAGGTAGAAGCGCCAGCAGCAAGAACATCCACGGTGGTATCGCCAGTGACTCCAAGAGTGCCTGCGACAGTAGCATTGCTGCTCAAGGTCGCAACCCCGGTGACTCCGAGAGTGCCTCCGACAGTAGCATTGTTAGTGACTCCGACACTCGCTAAGGTAGAAGCGCCAGCAGCAAGAACGTCCACGGTGGTATCGCCAGTGACTCCGAGAGTGCCTCCTACAGTAGCATTGTTGGTGACTCCAACGCTGGCTAAGGTAGATGCGCCAGCAGCAAGGACATCCACGGTGGTATCGCCGGTGACTCCAAGAGTGCCTCCGACAGTAGCATTGTTGCTCAAGGTCGCCACACCAGTGACTCCGAGAGTGCCTCCAACCGTAGCATTGCTACTCAAAGTAGCAGCACCAGTGACTCCAAGAGTGCCTCCGACAGTAGCATTGTTGGTGACTCCAACACTGGCTAAAGTAGAAGCTCCAGTGACTCCAAGAGTGCCTCCGACAGTAGCATCACTCGTCAATGTGGTAACACCAGTGACTCCAAGAGTGCCTGCGACAGTAGCATTGCTACTCAAGGTCGCAACCCCGGTGACTCCGAGAGTGCCTCCGACAGTGGCATTGTTGGTGACTCCGACACTCGCTAAGGTAGAGGCGCCAGCAGCAAGGACATCCACGGTAGTATCACCGGTGACTCCAAGAGTGCCTCCTACAGTAGCATTGTTGGTGACTCCAACACTGGCTAAGGTAGAAGCGCCAGCAGCAAGAACATCCACAGTAGTATCGCCGGTGACTCCAAGAGTGCCTCCGACAGTGGCGTTGTTCGTGACTCCAACACTGGCTAAGGTAGAAGCTCCAGTGACGCCAAGAGTGCCTCCGACAGTAGCATCGTCTGTGACCCCAACACTGGCTAGGGTAGAAGCGCCAGCACTCAATGTGCCAGATACAGTCGCACTGGTGAGTGTAGTCGCACCAGTCACATCAAATGTGCCTCCAACAGTAGCGTTATTGGTGACTCCAACACTGGCTAAGGTAGTCGCACCCGCAACAGTCAATGTGGAATCCAATATTGCCGCATTAGAAACGTCCAATGTGGTAGCACTTATTCCGCTCACGTAAATGGCTCCAAAGGGTTTCTCCACAGAACCCAATTTAGATGTGCTGGGAACAACTGGTAAAATATCGGTTTGGATATAAGCATTTCCTCCAACATAAATATCAACGAAAGAAGCGTCTCCGCCCACCGCCAAACTCGCATTTAACGAAATATCGTTTTCGGTATCAACGGTCGCGCCGCCCAGGATTGCAGCCGCAGGAATGGATGCCTCGGGGTATTGTGCGTAGAAATTACCGCACACATCTACTCGTCCCATCATAGTGGTATCTCCAGCAACGTATAACTTTTGATTTAAAGACGCATCGCCACTCGCGAAAAAATCGCCATTCAACGACAAGTCGTTAGTAATAATAACCTCGTAGTTGTTGACTGTGGTATTAATTACACTCTGTGATTCGCGGACCTGGAGTGTTCCGTCCATGATTAAATCGCCTGCTAATCTCAAGTTCGCATTCAAAGATGCGTCACCATCTACTACCAAAGTAGAATCTAACGTTGTCATGCCGGCTATCTTGACTGCATGATTGAAAGACGCATCGCCAGTAGAACCAATCACCAATCGCTCACTTCCAGCGGTATAAAATTTGAGTTCATCATTGTCGGCACCAGCACTGGTCTCCGCAATAATATAGGTGTCTTGATCAACGTCCTTTACGCCACCTAAGGAACCCCACGAGTCTCCAGCACCGAAACCTTCAAATTGGTCTTGTTCCGCATTATAACGAATAAGACCCTTATAACTTGAGTCGGCTCCATTTTGAACGGGACGGTCGGCATTTTGACCCTTGGGAAGACGAATGGCGTTAGTAGAATTAATATCTAAGACGATTGCGCTGTTAGGTTCAGTGTTAATGCCCATATTTCCAGATAACTGTATATCAGAATTGAAAGAAGCATCGTTTTGGACATCTAATGTGGAACTTAATGTAGTATGTTCGGAAACAGCCAATGTAGAACTCAATGTTGTGGCTTTAGAAACAGCCAATGTAGAACTCAATGTGGTTGCGTCATCCACTTGTAATGTGGAATCCATATTGACGGCCCCACCCACAGAGAGAGCAGCATTCATAGAAGCATCGTTTTGAACCTCTAATGTGGAACTTAATGTGGTGGCGTCAGAAACAGCCAATGTTGACTTAAATGTAACCGACCCATCAGTTACTAAAGCCGCATTCAACGACACGTCCCCTGTGGCGATGAGTGTTCCGGAAATATCCAAATTACCATTTGCTAAGGAACTAGCTTTACCGATAGCAACTTTATTATTAGATACAGCCAATAATTGTTGCGTCTCGCCTTCTTCTTCGCCTTCTTCGGGTGCGCCTTTTACTTCTAACCCACCGCCAGAAAAAGAAAGAGCACCCGCATCTGTTCCCGCACCGGCAAAGTGAATAGTATTGTTACTAATATAAAGACCCCCGAAAGGTCTCTCTGCAGAACCGAGACTACTGACGTTACCATATGCGGGAAGAATATCACCAGAAACAGTAATATTATCATTTACATATAACTGCTGGTTAAAAGATACGTCACCGCTGCGAACAAGAAGGTCGCCGCCGCTGATGTCGACAAAACCTTTAACGTAAGAGTTGTTGAACCGATTGGCTCGCGTGTTTTGGATCCACTGAGACATATCCTAAAAATGTATATACTAACCAAATATATCATTTTCATATTGTTATACTTGTAATTAAGTTATGATTTTACGTTTAACATTATTATTTTTGTAAATGGTTTGAACTACACAGTGAATGTGTATTTTTTATTTATAATAGCATTTGTGTTAGTTATTATAAATCAATCATTTTTTTATCGTCTAGGGGTATGTTTATTTGTTTTTTAATTTTTTAGAATTGAACAGTGCGACTACTCATTATTAATTCACCTTGAAGAGCTAAATTAGAAAGCATTGTCGCAATGCCGGTAAAATCCAATGTGGAACTCAAGGTTGCAGCTCCTCCTATAGAAATGGCAGTGTTCATAGAAACATCGCCTGTTACCAACATTGTTCCAGATAGGTCCAAATTGCTGGTTGCGTTTTTGCTTGCTTTACCTATGGCTACCTTGTTATCTACCACCGATAATAATTGCTGAACGTTTTCTTCTCCACTCGCTTGGACTTCTATTCCACCTTGACTGAACGATAATGAACCGGCATCGTCAGCATTCGCACTTGCGAAATTAATCGTATTGTTACTAATGAAGAGGGTTCCGAACGGTTTTTCACTACTACCCAAATTGGATACATTTCCGTGCAGAGGAAGCACATCGCCCGATAATGTAATCGTTCCTTCTACATACATATTGTTATTGAATGATGCGTCTTGTGAAACTTCTAACGTAGAGGCCAACGTCGTCGCGTCAGCCACACTCAGTGTGGAACTCAAGGTAGTAGCATCAGTCACATTCAGTGTGGAATTTAAGGATACATCCCCACTTGCTATAAAATCACCATTGAGAGATAAATCGTTTGTAATAATGACTTCATAGTTGTTGACTACGGTATTAATAATACTGTTTGTTTCACTCACGGTGAGATTACCGGCGATAACTATATTTCCACCTAGCGACATATTCGCATTGAATGAGACATCTTCGCCCACCACGAGGGTGGAATTTAATGTAGTTGCGCCAACCACATTCACTCCATGATTGAAAGAAGCATCGCCAGCGGCATCTATTACCATTCTTTCCGAACCGCTCGTATAGAATTGAAGTTGGTCATTATCAGCACCGGCACTGGTCTCCGCAATAATATAGGTATCTTGGTCCACGTCTTTGACTCCTCCTAAGGAACCCCATGAATTTCCAGCACCGAAACCTTCAAATTGGTCTTGTTCCTCATTATAACGGATAAGACCCTTGTATGAAGCATCCGCATTATTTTGAACGGGACGTTCATTGTTGGTGCCCTTGGGAAGACGAATGGCATTTGTAGCACTTATATCCATCACAATAGTGCTATTTGGGGACGAGTTAATGCCCATATTTCCCGATAAGAACATATCAGCGTTCAAGGAAACATCTGCCTTGACGACCAAGGTGGAATCCAGTGTGGTCAGACCTCCCACGTTCAAGGTATCATTCAGAGACACATCTGCCTTGACGACCAAGGTGGAATCC
>Ga0115008_10001848_pt1 | contig 17432 bp, 13 predicted proteins | sample FraStrMetagenome_FD_87164 | JGI IMG/M metagenome (GOLD analysis project Ga0115008, IMG submission 87164) | Marine eukaryotic phytoplankton communities from Arctic Ocean - Fram Strait ARC3M Metagenome | ecosystem: Environmental > Aquatic > Marine > Oceanic | place: Fram Strait | collected...
GCTGAGTTTCCAATACAATTGATTTAGCCGAATGACCAACATAAGTTCCGAACCTCGTTGACATAAAGAATCATATGAATGTAGCGAGAAGAAAATTAGCGTAATACCTAACAACTAAAGTAAGCGTAATACTTATATGTAACATTTTTCTTAGATTCGTTGGAAAAAAAGTTGTGAATAAATATGGAATGTGTTGAAAGAAATTATTGCGTGATTCGCTCCTTCTGCAAGCAATGTTATGTTATGCACCTGATTCTTGCTATGCATGAATGGCACCTCATCAATTTCAAATGTCAATTTGTTTAACCTACACGGTAGTTATTTGACAAGAAATAGTCTGGAAGGAAGTATTACGACAATTCTTAGAAGATATGTACCGGTATACTATATACTCTACTTTCCCCCGTGCCTCTGCGGACCATCTCGTAGTACTGTTGATACATACCACGCTACATAAAGATAACTTTTCTCATAATCACCACATGGTAATCCTCTACCTTCCATACCAAACATCGAATACGCAATAGTATCAAAACCAAATCTGATCCTTACTTTACAGAAACATTGTATTGGCTTTCCACGTCACAAGCGCAGTTTTTTATCATAGAAGTTGGAGAAGGACCTGAAATAGAGCATTTTTAATATCGATTATTTTTAAGTTTCTTCCAATGAGCTCATCCTTACGATAAGAGGTTTAATAATTTCCAACAAACTGCTGAAGACGAAAGTTGAATCGTGGACACTATTCCAAGCGTATCTTAATTATTATCCACTCCAAATTTCAGGAATTTTGGACTGATCAGCACCAAAGGCGATCAAAAGCGACTTCATTTCCTGACTTGATGCATAACATCCAGGAACTTTTCCGAGAAAATCAGACTTTTCTGTGTCAATACCTGCTTCTAAAAGAATTTTAGCACAACCACATCTATTCTTCTGAACCGCGTAATGTAATAGAGAGTTACCACATTTGTCTCTCCTTTCTAAGCGTTTTGTGCTATATTTTGACACCAACCTCTGCAACATCGGCTCATCACCTTTAACGACAGCAGAAAAAACGCTTGTCCTCATGAGATCGTAGCTCAACTGGCACATTCTCCTGTCTGCGTCGTCTTCATTGTAAAAAATTGTGCGATGCTTCTTTGATTCGAGTAGAGCAAACTCGAGAGAACTTATCCATGAAACTTTATCTTCTTCGATCGCACACTGGAAAGTTAAGGATTTCTTTTCAAATATAATACGAAAGCCAAAAGGAATCAGGTCACCATCTTTTTCTTCGTCTGCCTTAATAATATTATCCTTGTGCGTGTAATCATAAGAGCTAATGGAAAGATCCACTACCTCTTTGATGGAACCAAGCGACTCACATACATCAACAAATCTGTTGAATGGCTATGTTTAAAAAAGCCAACACATTTATTAAGGTATGAATATAATATATATATATATATATATATATATACTTGTAACACTATATTTCATACCATAGCATTCAAAAGTTTGTTCCAAATATCCTTTCGCCCCTGTTTCGATGATGGTACATTGGAATCCAAACTAGCAACTAAAATTGAGTTGTTAAACAACATTAACTCCTTCGGTTCACAGGTGTAATTCTCAATTGGTGCGCTATTCGAGCGTTTCAAAGTTTTGCTCGATGCCGAAAAGAAAATTCCGTTCTCGCTTACTTTGGCATAGAAGGTAATTGGGCCTTTCTTAACCAATACCGTTTGCCCCCAAAATTGAATGTAGGAATGTCTTTCTTCATCATTTTTCTTTGAATGCGAGTTTAGTACTACAGATGCCAAATCAACACCATTCAAATTACATGTTCCTCCACTAGACCTACGACGGCGCATGGTCTTAAGAGCACTATCTGGTCCAATAAGTTGTTTCTCTAGAAGAGCAATAACCCTATTCTCATCGGGTGTTGCCTCGTATGAACTTTCAAATATGCTGCTATTGGTTCGCATCTTCCTCATACTCTTAGATAGAGATTTGCGCCATGTCCTGACAGTGTGCTCGTCGCTGAAACGACGTTCCACGGCGCTACTTTTTAGTGTCTCCAACACGGCGGAACCAGTGGCAGCGTACAACGCACTACCCATTTCCTCTCTAGAAGTCTTCCCAAAACTTTCTGCAAAGATATCTTCATCATCGACCATATCTCTGCACATCGACTGTCGAAGAATTGAATCTTTCTTGATCATGAGGGAACTATATGCTGAATAAATCTGTTCCTCCTGCTCAGTTTCATTTTCGTTACCATCATCATCGTCATCATCTTCTCTATCACTAGTTACGTCTCCAATTTTGTTTGAAGTTTCGAGATCCTCCTCCTCGGTGGAATAACCGTCATCGCCCCAGCATACAAGCAAATCTCCGGTCGGTGGTCTTCCTCCCTTAAGTTTGACCTGCGCAGCACTATCATCAAATCGAGGTTGATGCGTAGACATATTCCAAGTTTCTTCTTAAGATGTATCTGTGTTCGGCAAAGAGAGGTTTCCCCGAAGATGTTTTATTGTGAGTTTCTGTTGGATTTGAAGCGCACATGCATGTCGTCATATGTCGGAAAACAAATGGACTGCATGGATACCAAGCTTTTCAACTGACTGAGAATCTTCGTTGTCGAGGCACTTTCACCTGGCAACTCGTCTACTGAAATCTGTCATTATCTGCTGCTGACATCAAAGACGCGTTATTACGACACACATACGTATACACGTAATTTACTTCAAAGATATCTTTAAGGCTAAATGCTAAATGTAATCCTATTTCGCTCCTTGAAAATGACCATTTTCATTTTTATAGACATACTATTCTGATTATTTATCGATCTGTAGCGAATACTCGTAATATCAAAAGTTGTCAATTCAAAAAGATATCACTTTCTCGATCCCGTACAAGAATGAGAAGTTAAATCGACATATTGACGCTTTAGATGGCAAACAGAAATGCGATTTTACTACCGGCAGAAGTGGCATAGAAGATCAACTACGAAATAGGAATAAAATGAGGTCTGCTGTCGAACAGGCACTCTTTCTCATGATAAATATTAAGGTTTTCGGATACTTATCTCAACAGATTGCATAAAGTATTCTCATAATTAGGAAAGTTTAAAATTTTTCTGTTTCCTCCACGCTTAGTTGGAAAATTTGATGATATATATACGCAGAGCACGGAGAGATAATCTTGAAAAATAGCTCCAGATCCTATATATTTTGCATGTTTGACTCGTCCCTTTTCGACCAAAATGTTATTAATAGAAGTATTGCAGTAGACAAATGTGCTTTGAAATGTCTGTCCATCCGTTGCATTCTTGACCAAAAAAGGAGTTAATAAGTTTAATTTAGAGATGATAGTTCGACCCGTCTTTATTATCATTTTTCTTTATTTGTTGACTCCTTCTCTTCTCGGTATGTCCACACATCCTCAAATTGACCATTGATATTTGAAGCAACTAATGCGCTGCCTATCAGCATTGGGTCTAAGAAAAAAAGCGCTGGCTGACCAGAGTTGGTTACTTTGTTTACATAAAAACACACGCTAAGCGCAACAAAATACGCCACTGATGCAACATTTAAATATGAAACCTTCTCTGGCTTCAAAGCTTTATCTACTTGATTCATAAAACGCACAAATAGTCCAGGGACGACTACATCACCGAGACCAAGGACAGAAAATGGATAGTCCTGAACATTGGATGATAAATTAGGATATATAAATTTGATTGGTGCTTCAACCTTCGTTGCGACTGTCATCATTGCATCGCTGAAATAAACAAAATATACATCATACAGGAAAAGTCCACCCAGCAAAATCGCTGCTGTTTGAAAGCTTCCGAAACTGATACTTCCGAGAGAAACCATAGCTATTGACCATGCGATGATGTTCGAAATAATGAACTTTTGCGTCATAGCAGTCGGCAACCAGTAATATATTGAACATATCACACCGATAAACAGAGTAATGAGACCATCGAGAGGCAAAAATGGTTCTATCTCCAATGCATTAGCTAGTGTGCTTGGTATGGGCACCCTTGCTTCATAAAATTTCGCTGGGCAAATGTTTCTCAAAATTGGAACGCCAATATCAGATACTGACAACGCTCCGAATACCGTTATTATAATCGCATAGGCATTTGTGGGATCGATGCCAAACTTAAGGAATGTATAAATAGTGAGCAAACTAATAGATGCTCCTATCGGTGCAAAAAGTGCATTCTTTTCGTTGATCAGTTCTGATGTATCGATTGTCTCTTGACGCGCTGCCACATAAACTGTAATGCACGCCATACCAAGAAAGTAAAATAAACCAACAAATGGAGACAACTCGTTTATAATTGGAAGAAATTGTAGCCCAAACAAAGCGAAGTATAGAACTGCATCTTTTCTCACCTGCTTTTGTCTTCTCACCTCCCCCTCTTCAACTTCTAGCCTCCTCAAACGAGCTTTTTCTTTTTGGCTCAACTGTTTCTCGTCCACAACATTATCAAAGAGTACAAATTTTCTAAAAAATTTGTCGCCATTTGCTTGACTCATATTTTTTTCTTCGCTATTGGAACCCTTCGACATCAGTAACTCTTTCGGTGATAACAACTGGCAATTATTTCTGTCAGATCGGCAAGCGCTCCTTTGATATACATATTTTATACCACCGAACGCCACTGCAAACGAGATAAAAGATGAACAGAACAACAAAGTAAGTAAGAGACCAATGGTAGACTTGTTCGTTAGGCGATATCGCATGGCCTTTTCTATCATGGATCAATATTTGTTTCACTGTTATACAATGAACTGCGTGGACTTCAAATACCGATGTTTGATGTTTGGTGGGTGCTCTATGCTCAAATTCTGTATGTCACTGTTGTGAGCTGTGATACCCTCTTCTCTCAAATTCTGGTTGCAGTGCCAATACTACCGGGTAGTGAGTGACTTCAAATACGCTGCACTGTCTCTCTAATACAATTTATCAATCTATCGGTATGTGAAGTATCGTAAACAAAAACAGAAGTTAACAAAAAATAAAAGCATACAGATGAAAAAATAGCCATACGGACTAACGGTCAGTGCGGCACAAGCAAAGACATCGTGCGTCGTGCGCTACAGACGCGCGACGCGCGTACATAATGTGCATGTACGTGATCCACTCCTGTAACAGTTATATTATACTCCATAGAGTTATTAGTTATAACTCGTCCTCTTCATCAGTCAATGGTCCAAAAGAGGAGTAGTAGTAGCAAACTCGTCTTCATCAGTTACTGGTTCGGAAGAGGAGTAGTAGCAATTGTTATATGATCGAAACATATAATACCCGTCATCATTTTTCCTTTTATTGAACCATGAATTCCCATATTCTGAATAATATCCTCTGCCATTTTGAGCGCACGCTACCTGAGTCGCAGCATCTTTTGTTCTTCTTATAAATTGTAACCGAAGTATCATTAGTTCACTCTGAGTCCTTATTGCCATACACTCTAGCACCACTTTAAATCTGTTCTTGAATAAAGCGTAAGCACCTTTCCTTTTGTGACCCGTGGAGCTCGCAGGAAACGTTTCCCGCTTCTTGTGATTCTGCAGCCAACTTCGCTAAGGAATGAATTAATTACCATAATATTTGTTTAGCCACTTGAGGAACTTGTCATTCACCTTGCGATTCACATAAATTGATTTCATGTCATGAACATGGAAAACAATTGTGTGCTGCTTACCTTGAACCGTTCTATTCGCAACACACGGATCATACTCATTGCACTTTAATCCAATTGGCTTCCACATCATTTCTGATCTTCTTGTACCAAAGAGAGTATACGGTACACATATTCTGCAATACAGCATTCTTGACAAAATAAGTTAATCAGAAGTGCACCTTGAACTACTTACTAATGCAGGAAGCGGGCTAGTTCATGAGGTTAGACGGCGATAATTACAAAGTTAGAGATATACCAGGGTAGGGACAAGTTGCAAGAATATAATCACAAGTATTGCTTCTTTCCTTTGATCTAAGAAAAGAATTAAAAACATATTACACTAGTGAAAAGAAGATACATGGTGTACGAGACAAGTCGTTTCATATGGATTTGCCCGTTATTGAGTTTCCAGATGGCCATGGACTGATGCTACAAAAATAGAAAAACTGGTTTGTGGATATTCATTTTAATTGGATTAAGGAAACTTCCGTAAAGACGATGAAGACATATATGTTCATGTCGTGAACAAAAATGAGCATATTTCCGGAATAGAACGGTTCATTCATGAAATAAAGGAGCGATCCAGAGCTAATACGGTAATGGTTTCATGAAAAAGAATGACAAAATATTGATGATGAATAAGACTAAGCAATTGCATTTTACTTGAATGCGTTTTAGAGACTTGAAAGTTTGTCCGAAGATTTGTGGCTGACCATAATTGTAGATGAAAATTCTATTGATTACGTTCCATAGCTTCAATTTTTTGAAGGGACAAACAATGACATAACACGGCGAACACTGGGAGCAATTGCTATCGGTCTGTGAGGAAATTTTGAAGGAGGTAGAATTTCGATAGTCTAATAATTGGAAAAACACTTATTTGGTACAAGAAATGATTACAACGTAAGTGATTTTTTGAATAATTCAAGCTTAATGTCAACTCTGGCAACTTCTATTGACTCGTCTAGTGTTTCAAGTTTGACACCTTCGACATAGCTATTTGTAGGTGAATAAATTAAAAATACAGCTGAACAGCAATCATCACAAAAAATTCGTGAAAGCAGCTGGATTTGTAATCAGTGAACTGTGGGCCACTTTCATACAGTCGAGATTTCCTTATTCATATTATATTGAGGTTGTTAACTAGAAAAGTCTACAGTCGGAAATTATTTTCTCGTCGTTTAGAAATAATTGATTCAAGGACAGTGGCTAGCATGCTATCCGAGATGCGGCCTATGGTATCACACCATTTTTGGATCTACTTACGAGAGGGATACTCTTCTTGCACAATTTCACCAAAAACCCTGTCATTTGCCTTGAAGAAAAGTAGTACTTCGAAGTACAATTTTGGTTTTGTTGTAAATGATGATGATGTAGTTGAACTCGCAAAGCTTGATTAAAACTGTAGTCCTTCAAAAACTTAGGCATTATACAATTGTTGGATGTCGGAGGAGACCGAATGGTCATGATTATTACAACATCGGTGTACATTGCCAAGAACAAAGATGGTAAGAAGAATGGATGTGAATCGCCGTTATTTGTTACTCTGCACGCACAACTTAAATATCTACTTCTGACGCTTTACGTCGTCTGACCGTCTATCAGATCAAATCATTAGGGCATTCTTTCGAAAGTTTTCCTTACAGTTGAGAACAAATGTGGAATTCTATTACACGTAACACTCAAAGGCTTATCAGGAAATATGCTCGGGGACAAGGAAGTCGTAAATGACAATAGTTCTTTAAATTTTAATCGCACTTATACAACTTTGTGTACTTGTCCTTGAGATATTTCACGAAATATTGGGGATTGAGGGGTTCGCCAACTTGTTCTGTCAATAGCTGGTCCAGAGATTTATACCTTGACCCGTGTCTGTGAACTTTGTCTGTCAACCAAGCTTTGATTTCAGAAAATTCACCTTTCGATATTTTTTCATCCATGTCAGGTATATCCTCATGGCAAAAATGCGCAAGTTGCGCGGCACATGCTGCTCCAAGCAAGTAAGTTGGGAAGTATCCGAATGCAAGCATACTCCAATGGACATCTTGAAGGCAGCCTTTGCTATCTGACGGCACATCTACAGATAGAGTATCCTTCATGAGACCATTCCATCTGGAAGGAATGCCGGACACATCCAACTTTCCCTCTATAACTTCTTTTTCAATCGTATAACGTAGAATTACATGGAGAGGATAAGTTAATTCATCTGCTTCGACTCTAATGAATGATCTGGAGACAGCATTTACAGCCCCATAAAGTTCCTCAGGGGAATATTTAAAGCTTTCTCCAAAAGACTCCTGCAGAATTGGCGTAGCATAGCGCCAAAATGATTTGCTCAAACCAACGTGCCTCTCCCAAAAAAGCGATTGGGACTCATGCACTCCCATACTCAATGCCGAATCAATTGATAAACCTGAATTCCCCAAATTTTGTTCGTACATGGCATGTCCAGCTTCATGTACACTTCCTGCAAGACCTTGGTACCACTCGTCCTTAGAAAATCTTTACAACATATGTTAAATGAGTAAGTTAAGGCTCGTCTTCTTTAAGAAAAGGCATTTAACACTTACCGGGAGGTAATACGCACATCGTGTGCGCCAAGTGAAGAAGTGAAAGGGTGAACACTCACGTCGATTCTTCCAAAGTTCTTGTCATAACCGATACTCGTCACTATTTGTTCGTTCATAACCTGTTGCTTCTCTACGGGAAATTCCCCTTTCAATGGATCAGTCGATGGTGCTGTCGCCGTATCTCCCAATACTAGAGAAATAAGAGGGACGAGTTCCTTCTTAATTTCATCAAATATCTCATCGATTCGTTCCGCTGACATCCCTGTCTCGTAATCATCAAGCATCTGCGTGTATAGAGGAACACTATCATCATCCCTCTGTGCGTCGGCAACCTCCATAGCAACATCGAAACAATTTTTCAGATAAGGTTCGAACATTGAGTAATCGCTTTTAGCTCGCGCTTTCGTCCACATCCCATAACTTTCCGAGCTCAACTTTGCCTTCCTCGCCTCGAGTTCGGCACTAATGCGATCATTCTTTTCAAACGATTTTTTCGAAAGTTCCAGAACCCTACGTTCCTCCTGAAACTCATCCACTGAAGAAGCCTCTAAATCCTTCAACGCACGCTCAATCAACATCCCAATTTCTTTGTCGGTAGCTTTTTCATGTATCACTTGTGCTAGGGCAGCCATCTGAGCTCCTCGATCTGCAGCACACTCGTCCGACTGTGGCATAAACACCGTGCGATCGTAATCCACCACGGATGACACACGTCTAAGTTGAGATACTAGCTTGAGTTTGGTGGTAAGCTGTAAATAAGAAGGAGATACATCTTCAATGGACGTAGGAACAGAGTTCGAGGTACAAGTGGCAGTTTCGGTCGTCATTGAATTGGCGAGGGCAAAGCAATACTTCGTGGAATGCTGGAGGAGGAAGAGACGGGCAAGCGTTCTATGAGAAGGTACTATGAACTTCATATTATATATGAGAACAGTTGGAAAAGAGAGAGAGGGCGAAGTTGTGATTTTAGGTGTTCGGTGTGTCCCTCGTCTTGGTATATGGTAGAGTGATGCTTGATATGCTGATGCACTTGCGGCCTTGCGGCTGACGACGCAGAGGGCAGAATTGACAGGATGGAGAATGGATGTGTTTCGAGAACGTGTAGGATCTAATTTAGGTTTCGGCGAATTTTGATACGATTTGCTCACATGCGATATGCGATATGCGATATGCGCAAGAGCATCGACAATCGACACTCTACTCCCTACTCCGTGTATGATCGATGATGTACGTACGTATGATATATGATGATATGATTCATGAATTCATGAATTCATGAATTCATGAAATAGTACCACTGTACTGTCCATTGGGCGGATTGTGTTTGTATTATTCCCCTTGATTGTATTCATTCCTGTCCAGCACATCATTACCAAAGCTTTATTAATGCCAGGTCCATAAAAAGGAAAATTTGATTTGCCTCATGTTCTTCAATCGGTTATTTCCTGTGATAATGAGCCTACTACTAATGTCTTCCTTTACACGAGCATCGTTTATGTCCTGTCAACGACCTGTTCGTGCCTTGGTTAATCGTAATCACGAAAGATTTATGGCAAGCGTTACTGGGCCAATTTATGAAGTTCTTAACGATGATGGTGATAAAGATAGTAGCGCAATAAATGTCACTTTGTTTACTAAGGAAGGATGTACTCTATGCGATAAAGTGAAGGATGTACTTGTGGAAGTGAAGGAGGATGAACCTCATTCGTTATATGCAATTGACATTACAGATGATGAACATGTGGAATGGTTTAATCGGTATAAGTACGATATCCCTGTGTTACATATTAATGGTGAATACTGGATTAAACATAGGTTGACGAAAGAGGAGGCATTGGAGGGATTCAAGTCATCGAGAAGTGGTAAATTCGTTTCACCAAAAGGTGAACCTGATGCAGCGAAAATGGAAAGGTAATAGGTAGATCAGCGATGCTGTGTGCAGGGGGTACTTGGGATATACCTTGTATCCTTACGATAAAGTTTGAATTGGTTATTTAGTATACCGTAAGAGGAAAAGTGGAGCTATCGTGGAAATTGAAGTACAATATCTTAGGTTGGAGTACCTTTGAGGCAAACCAATAACGTCGTATTAAAATAAGATGAAAAATACATGGAGGTTGAAGGTACAAGATGAAGGAAAATAATTCTTGACATTAAGTCTTAGAAGGTAGCGAGCGAGGTAGAGGTCACCTTGTGTAAGTATCAGAAGATAGCCCGATTCAAACATACTACCCTAATAGTACTAGTCTTATAAGGTAGCTAACGGTAGTGAGTAAATGCTCACCTTGTATAAGTATCAGACGTTCGCCCAATGCAAACATATACTTTTGGTTCGTAAATCTTAATATTTATTCGTCCTCTTTACAAGTAGTGTTATACACTTGACGAATAAAGCAATTAAAGTCGTTGTTGGTGACTCCTGAAACTGCAATTCCTTCACATTGAAACCAAGAGGCTGCTGCATAATATGTATATCTAGAATTGTCCTCTAATATTACCTCAACAGGGTACCGAAATTGTTCTGTTGATGTGAGGCTGGTCAGTGTGGTGTTGGTTATTGTTAAATTCTGAAATCCCTCCGTAATGTTGACGAATAATTCGTTTTCGTAATACGAAACAGCAGTATCGTTCAACGGATACGTTTCAGCTTGGAATAAGAAACCAATCTGAGTGCGCACTATGTTAATTGTTGGTGACGAGCTTGGGACGGGCTCACTCGGAAAAGTTGATGGTAGGGAAGATATAGAAGGTTGATTCGAGGTGGTAGGGCTTCCGGATGGAAACAATGAGATCGAAGGAGCTTGAGATAAGGAAGGCATCGATGAAAGTGTCGGCAAGACAGACTGTAAGATAAAGTAGGTGTTAAGTTGCGACCAAGCTGAAAAATGTTATATAACCTTCATAGGTACTCACAGGAAAGGGCGATTGCGTGGGCGTATTGGTCGGAGCTTTTGATTTTCCACTTGATAATGTAATTTTTCGAGAGTCGTCAGTTAATGAATCTTGCAGTAAAGGAACGATCAAAAATACAGACAATAAAACACAACATATTGTTATGAACATTGTTTTTTGTGTCGAGCATCCCTGATTCCTCTTGAATAATGCGGATTTTCTTTCAAACCATCTTGTTATAAAAAATTTATTTTGATTTCCATCTTGATTTTCAGTAGATCTTGTCGTGTTAGATCTTCTTCGTCGAATACGCCTGGACGGGAGAGGTGATGATGGCGACGAGAATTCCTCCGATAGCGCGGATGCTTCTATATCTGATTCCCCCTCCACTTCATCGGTAATGCTAAGACTAGGACTTGTAGCAATCGTTATTTGTTCATCTGCGTGGTCGAGATCGTCTATTTGAACTACAGCGGAATCCATACCAGCACTAATGTTTCTTTATCATGAAAACTATCTACGCGAGTGTATGTCCAAAAAAAGTGAGATGAACAATCGATATTACGTCGCAATTTCGCAATGAATATTAGGATGGTTCACATTCACGGATCAACAAGGAACTAAAGAGTAGAGAGTAAAGAGCAAAACACACATGTATGTACGAGGAGCACGCACGTATACATGTACGAGTATGTACCATTGGACATTGGAAATTGGAAATTGGAAGCTTCGCGGGATTCGCGGGATTCGCGGACTCGCGGGTTGGCGTATGCGGGTTTGAGTGCTTTCATCTCAAATTCGCCGGTAGTTCGCGTTGTTGGATTAATCAGAATAATTCATCCGAATTATTAGCGAATTTCTAGCTTTAGCTCGAGAGAGTATCTTCGCGTGAAGTGATGAAAAAGATTCTGCGGAAACTCAAAAAAAAGTAGCATACAAAAACACAAACAAATCATAAAACATATTACATCTCTAATATATCATATCCATCATGTTATCAGCCACTCGAAGAATTTTTCATCCATTCTGTTCATCAACTTTAACGAGAAGTAGAGCAATTCATAGCGTAGTTCAAGAAAGGAATGTGAACGGAAAGATACTTGCGAATTGGCGCTTGCTCACGGCGGCACACAGCAGCAGCAGTTCCTCTTCAGCGCCTCCGCCACCGTTGACCCCCGTGGGTTCTGAAAAATCTCAACAACAAATGCAGCAGCAAGATCCGAATCATATGGCACCGAAGGAACTTACCTTCGATATGATGAAATGCGTGTTGGATACGACTATGCAATATATACTGCACGGTCTTACTCATCATCGTTTAATGGAGATTTCTGAGAAAGAGAAAGATGAGTTACTCGTATTGCGATGGCAGGGCATGATGGAGGCATTCTTGGCAGCTCAACTACATACATTGGCAGGATTTGGATACTCTCCCACAGAAGCGGGATTGCAACGGTATAATGCGCAGGTGGCGCAGCTGGTACAGTCTAGTCAGCTCGATAGTACGCAGCAGGAAGAGATGAAAGTACGAGGCAGAGATATCTGGAGGCTGGCGCTATCCAAGGCATTTTCTGTTCCAATGGAAGATATTATGGCAAAGGCAGGTGGTATAAATGTCCCGGAAGCGAGAGATATGATGCACAAAGTTGCTAGTAGAATGCAAGATCCGAACATCCTTGAAATGATTGCACAGAGGACCAATTCAGCCGCAGCAGAAGCCGCTCCTGGTACGGAACTGAATGCGAAACATACAGCCGTTCAAAATATACTGGTTAATGAGGTCTATCTTGGTGGAAGTCCGAGTCTTGTTGAACAGTGTGGTTTTGAGGCTAGTGAAAAAGGCTATGTTATGATGCAATGTGTGATGACCGAACACCAAACAGACCCACTGGTTGCACAATACATTGGTTCAGCAATGATGAGAGTATTACAATCAGCCGGATTAGATCCTGCTTCTCTTGGCCAGCAACCTAAGTAGAAATTTTTTTAAAATGACGTACAAAAGAACAAGTAACTTGTATGATTATACATTTACCTTTATCGTTATACCGGTAGTAAAAGGAGAGTAGTCCAAAGCACAGTTAACAAGATTTTTTTTAGAGACCAAGGCAATTCTCTATTCCCAAATTGTAAAAAGTTACTAAGGAGTATTTGAGTTTGAAGTTTCTAAGAACCTAGTGGTCAGATTAATTTGTCAAGGACACACAAGCACAATACGAAATGAATATACAGCATTCATCAGGCTCTTACAATTGCAGCTTGCGTCACCGCCAACTTAGATACATTGAATACGAAGGGTGAACAAATGAGAAACCGTTTCGAGACTTAATATTCATCGACAGTCAGCACTAAGTTTCTTTAGAAATCGGCCTCGTTGACGTGTGGCTACTACTGCAGAAGATCTTGTTGACGCATCTAGACGAACCTCGAAATCAGCTTAATCAAGAGAAGGAACGCTGGTACATTCATTGAAGTTATTTCCATAACAAGATCCACGTAATTAACAACTGAAAAAGGTTCCTACCAATTGGGAAGCCAATAGACCTTGACCAACAAATTCGACATTAAGATGGGCATCTACAATAATCGTTCTTCAAAGACTCAAGATAATACTACGAAAATAAAGATGTTATCTTGATTAGCTTTCAAAGCGATTCCACAATGTTAACGGATAGAAAAACAGATATAATTTTCGACCGATAGTTTGTGGGAAACTATTCAGGTCTGACCTCAGTTTGTGCCAGATGAGCACCCAACGACTATTTCCTCGCAACTTATTGTTCAAAATTAAGCAATCAATTCGTATCGACAAGTAAGTCTCTCATTTAGCGACACTCATAACAGCGTCAATCGACGTTGGTTTCCACTTTTTGTTTTGATAGTAGAAGATGACATCAGAATCGAAGTATATAGGTATCGAATTTTCACCGCATTCATATACTTGCTTTCCATCAATTTTTCCATTGTCGAGCCGTGGATTGAGAAAAATACCGTTTTCCTTGAAAAGATCTTCAGCAGCTTCCCGAAATGATCGAGTTACGCCAGGTACAAAACCATGATACACTTCAGCATTTTTGTGCAACGATGAAAACGAAGACTCATTTCTTAGATTTTTCGCTTCTTTGGATCTCCTCCTCAACGCTTTTCGATAACTTAAAAGTGATCTATCAGGTAAATTAATTTGACTATCGCCCAAGTGTTGGTATTGGCGACAAAGAATCATAAGCGCAACGTAAAAATACTCGCATAGTTTCGTATCAGTCAAAGTAGACCGAGGAAATATTAATTTCATAGAATTGTAAGCCTGAACAGCCTCAAGTTGTGTTACGTTGCTGTCTAAGAACTTATTGAATAAAATGATCCAATGAGGCATTACTTCTCCTTCGATTAAAGCCAAAAAACTGGTGTTCGCAATCATGCCAGTTTCGAACCACTTCATGATCAAACTATACACACTGTAGTCACCAAATGAATCACTTTCATCTATACGTGCCAAACGTTTGACCAAATCAGGCACAATATATTCGTCCGAGACTCGCTCGATAGATTTATCGTTGAATTCGTCTTTCCATGGGAGAAGAAGCAGTAGCATTTTCTCATCTGAAACATTACGAGAAGTACTAAGTGTCGACCTTAACTTTCGCCTGATTTCTTTTAAGAGCAAGTTAAATTGAACCTCAGAAAGAAAAGATTTCCACGGCATGACCCAATGATCGCAAGATTTATCACTGATAAATGGCTTCCATTTGACAAGCTTGCCTGTGATCTTAGGGAGAATGTATTGGCTGAGTATGTTTTTCAAACAAATTAATTCCCTTTCGCCATATTTATCCAACATCGTCATTTCTGTATTTCCGAACTCATCGACATTAAGGGCGAGCATAAGATTCCGATATAGCAGAATGCATTGCGCAGGTCTCAATACGTCCCACTCATTGAGTATGGCTCGACGAATACATGGCAAAAGTAATGACTCAAAAACAGATATAATTGATAAGCGTGAGCTCAAAGCAGATCTCCAATCTTTCATTACTTCTACCACCATTTCAGGATTATCAAGGGGCTTCCAAGTATGAAGCAGCTCCTTGTAAAGTGGCTTTAATAGCATCGGAGCAACGCTCGATAATGATAATACATCGAACTCTTCCTGAAATGTTTCTTTCATACTTACAAACATTTGCAGGGCATTACGACAGATGGCAACACTAACTTCTTTCCCAGAAGATCGGATATCTAAAACATGAGCCTCAATATCTTCAATCCGCCGTTGAATCGTCTTAAATATATTTTCACGTTTTGACAACAAGTCTATTCTTGATTCTATGTCACAAATATCTGTTTCGATAGTTTTCATTTTCGAGGCAGTAGACGACAAAAGATTTGACGCGGTATGATAATTACCTTCCGAAGATGATACCAACAAGGTGATTTTGTGCAGTAAATGGTCACCGAGGGCTTTAGTTCCAGTGGCCGCATTTGAATGGAGAGGACCGCGCATATCAATTATATTCTGAAATCGTGTTGCAGCCTCAGGTTTTCTAAAGTCTTTTGCCCCAGTATCTCGTTTTTTATTTCTTTTTCGCTTTGTGTGTTTGGTCTGCTTTTTCCAACCACCCTCTTTCACGAGAAATTCTGCTGCTGATGACAAATGTATAGGACGTTTGAAGTCGCCCCCCTCATTAGTTTCTAAAGGTTTACCATGGAGCTGACTTTCTAACTCCTTGTTTTCTCGTAGCTGAGATGCTTCCTTAAATGCTCCAAAACCGAGTCCCAAATTTGCCGGTCTGACCACGACCTCGATGTTTTGTTTGATACCTTTCTTCCCATCCTTTCCACTCCCTATCCCTTCACCAGGTTTGTACCCCATTTTCGTCAGGAGTTTCATCCCAATTCCTTTGGTATGCTTTTCCCATTTTGCAACTTTACTTTGCTGACGACGCGACACTGGTTTGGGTAAATTCATATCCTTATTGCTGGCGCCGAAGCCCAAACCAACAGTACCAACAAACCCCAAACCACTAACCCCAGAACCTGCTTCCTCATTTGCACTTGGGTAAATGTCAGTACGATTAAATCCTAAACCAACACCTTCATTCGTATTGGAACCAAGACCAGCTACCTCGAACTTATTCACGTCTTCACCAACGGTTTCGACAACATTTTGTACTTTCTCATTATTGTTCACCTCCGCTTCCTGTTGATGCAATGCCGATGCTGTAGATTCAGTGCCACCTCGTTCAGACAAATAAGTCGCAGATGGATCCTTGTCACGCGTTCGCTCGCGAGACACCGCCTCAAATGAAGCCCTATTACGATTCGTGGCCTTTTCTAGCAAGGCGCGAAATTTCTCATCCGCTGCAACCTTTTCGCGTTCTTCCTCATCATCTCCACTATCAGAATCATTATCACCACCATCACTAGCTATTTCATCTTTCATATCATTAGCAGAAACGAAGGTCACGGGTTTACTCAATTCCTTTCGACGTCTTTTGTTGCTGTGAGATGGTGCGCCAGAAGTGGTCTCCTCGTCATAAAATATTCCATAAATATTTGCCTCCTTTCCATTGCGATTACGTCTTCTTCTACGGTTGTTATGAATCATAAACTCATCATCTTCTGAATTGTAACTGTTACCGTCACTGCTGGAGTCATCGTAATCAGAAGAAGAGGCCATGGGTCCATTGTTACCCTCTTGGGCTTCTACGGGTAGCTAGTATTTGTAGTTGTATCAAGTATACTTGGTATATTCGTGTACAGCAAGGGCAGAGGCAGAAGGCATAGGTCCTATATCTAATGCGCATAATGCGTACCGGTTTGAATATATCAACGGTTAAAGTATATTTTAGCTACCAAAGGACATTTGGAAGGGACAGAGGTCATTTTAGGGATGCCAATCTCTACCAAAAATACGAGAAAATTGCAAATTTCTGAAATGACCTACCTCAAAATTGCAAAATTTCTGAAATTCAGTCATCCAAATGACCCTGTTATATAGACAAAAATACTATTAGCCACAAATAATATCCAGACATCTTTCTTTCCTGAGCAACAACACTACATAACGCACCTCGCAGAGGAATATCCCATACAGAAATGTCGATGAAGATGGACCAAGCAAGGGCCGTAAGTCAAATTTAACGAGTATGAGGGAAATGCCTATCAACATGACTTGATGTGGATGATGGAAACTACGGATGTCGAAACTGATGTTACTAAGTATGATATGGATAATCATGAACCTTGTATTTCGATTGAGGAGGACGTCAAGCTTACTGACGATGTAA
>Ga0115008_10001849_pt1 | contig 17429 bp, 21 predicted proteins | sample FraStrMetagenome_FD_87164 | JGI IMG/M metagenome (GOLD analysis project Ga0115008, IMG submission 87164) | Marine eukaryotic phytoplankton communities from Arctic Ocean - Fram Strait ARC3M Metagenome | ecosystem: Environmental > Aquatic > Marine > Oceanic | place: Fram Strait | collected...
ATTTTCAGATCCACTTAATGGAAGTTCCTTTTTTTTAGGCAATTGTTCTTTAGCCTTAGACATCTATAGTCTACCTAGAAAAAAATATCAGTATGTAATAAATGTTCGCCAATCTTATCAAATCTGAAAACAAGGATGATCTCGTGAAACAGCTTCTCATCTTCGTGCTGTCTATCCTCGTCAGCACCTTCATTCTCCGCCTCGTGTGGAACACCTCCCTTGTGAAGCACATCTCCGTCCTCAAGCCTATCAACAGCTTGTTAGATGCTTTCATTCTTTCCATTTCCATCAGGGTAATTGCTGGCCTTGATCGCTAAATTTCTGTGTACCCCGCAGTCTTTTTACCGTCAGGGTGAAGTATAGTTGGGAATCCATTCATACCAGTACAATCATTCTTAGTACAGTCAATAAACTCGAAATTCTTACGAGATTTTCGCATATATTCTAACTGTTTACGAGTCCATCCACAATCCATGGTCCCATAAACAATCCATTTTTCTTTTACATTCGAAGTGGCAACTGGTTTACCCAGTTGTAGAAGAAGATAGAGGTTGGCGATCAGAAGGATGATGAATAGTATCATTATTATATTACGCATATATTAATTATTATTTGGCAATACCTGGTCTTTTCTTGCGTACCACACCAGTTTTCATCACCGCAACCGCACGTGCATACGCCGCAGCCTTGTTTAATGGTGTCTTTGGTTGTACGGGGGCGAGAACAACCCGTGGTACAGTCGTTGGTGGGAGTTTTGGTATAGCTTTCGATAATTGAGTCTCCCCGGTGAAAAATGGAGACTTTAACACCTTTTCAAAACCTGGTAAATAAAGAGTGTGTGCAGCATTGCGATTCCCACGTAATCGGGCATTCTTGAGGTATGTGGGACTATTGTTTTTCATATACTCATCGGGAAACAACTTACGAATGAACTGGTATACTTTTCTCTCACTCATATTGGACGGTTGATTTATTTGATGGAATATATCCTTCAAGAAAAAGTGTACATCATACAACTTGTGGGACTTTCTAGAAATTCCTATATTTTTGTAATTGTTATCGTTTATCAAGGGATTTTTGATATGAGGAAAAACTGCGAATCCAAAATCAATCATCACCGGTTCGACCCCACCATTAGAAATTGTGTACGATTTGTTATTCAATATAATTTTAATATCCTTTTTGGGAACCTTCCGCACTAGAACATTTTCACCGTGAAGATCATGATGTCTAAATTTTGGATGTTTTTTGTGAATCCTGTACAAATTATAAATGGTTTGGACTATAACAGATTTCATCGCATCTAGGGTAGGCTTAGTTTTCAACCATTTACGCAGATCTGTACCATCGATGACTTCGGTGTAGACAATCTGTTTACCTGGACACTCCTTATACAAATATGTTTCTGGTACACCAAATCCCTGTAATTTTTTAGCGATAGTGTACTCCATTTTAGCTGGGTTCGATTTGAGAGATTTACGCAACTCCGCGAGTGTCATGTTGTTAGTAAGTTGGGGGGTCTTGATTTCTTTGTAAGCTACATATCTTTTACCCCCGTCATTAATACTCCCACGGTACACTTTCCCATATTGTCCTTCACCAAGTTTTTTACCCTTTGATCCCTTCATGAAGGTTTTCGTTTTATTCATCAATGTATACAAGTGATCCTGTGGGTTACAACCTTTCTTACCTCTTAAAAGTTTTTTAAGATTACTCTCGGTAGTAGACATTCTTACTTATTCGTAAGAAGATTTTCTCTTCTTACCAATATGGATTTTTTAAAGTGTATATAATATGTAATTATTGATCATCAACTTCTTCAATTTCATCTTCGACTTCAGTATCTTCAACCTCTTCATCTGGGAGGTTTAGTCCTTGGAACGCGAAGGAGGGAAGCTTGACAGATTGTTCAAAGAGAACCTGTTGGAGTCGGATTGTGACGCCAAACTTATTATCGATAAACCAAATCTGGTTAAGGTCAATGATGGCCATCGCCTTCTGACCTTTTTCGATACTGTCGAGTGTGACCATTTGCTTACTCATATTGTAACACTCTGGAACGAATGAACCATCACTTTTGGTAAGAACCTTGAGCTTCATCGTCGCTGGGTATTGTTCCTTACCTGGTCTAACAATGGGTTTGTAAAGTGCTTCCTTGAGAACAGCGACATTGAAATCCTTGCCAAGCCATTCTTTCGAGTTGGCTGCAACGGTGTTTACGATGATATCGTCGAGTTCCTTCAGTTTTTCATGAAGCTCCATAGCTTCGGTGTTGTCTGGGTCAAATGAAAGATCAAGGGAGTAGGAAGTGCGTCCGGTAGCTTCATCGGTGTAAGCGCTCAAACCATATGGTGAACGTAAGAATGGAAGCTGAACATACAGCTTTTTGTTGTCGCCCGCGTTGAGGTATACGGCTTTGCCGCCATTTTTATTTTTACGAAATTTTGAAAATTGTACAGAAGCAGGAGAGAATTCAGATGATTGTTGGATAGTGAGCGACATTATGGGTTGGTTATATTTATATTAGATGGCTCGACTTTAAGTAACTTTTTTTGTTGACATATATCAAAAGTAAATATGGGTCTATTTAAAGACTGTGGATGTGGGTGCAATGGTAAAAAACAAGAAAATAAATTCTTAATCTCGATCATCTCAGCGCTTACATTTTTTGTAGTCGCCAATCCAATGACTTTCAGGTTAGTCAGGGGAATGTTGGGATCTCGAATTGCGTCACCTAATGGGTGCCCGACCACGTTTGGATTAACAATTCATGCAATCGTTTTCATGTTCATCGTATGGGGTATGATGAACATACAAAGAGATAAGCCTTCGTGTCAGTGCGCGGGTAAATCATCAGACAAGACGAGTAAAGGTAGTAAAACTGTTGTGTCTATGGCAGAAGCTCCAGTACCCGAACCCGGTTTCAAAGAACCCAAGATACCCGAAAAGACTGATACGGGAAAGATTCTTGAACCATTCGAAATTGGTGTTGATGGTGGATTATTTTAAATAAAATTGCGTTCTACAAACCATTTAAGTTAATTGGTTGTAAAATGTTCAAAATTCTTCATCGAAAGCAAGATTAGTGGAATCTTCACCCATTTTTCCGTAATCACCAACCCGTTTTTCGAAAAAGTTTGTCTTTCCATCGAGACTTATATTTTCCATGAAATCAAATGGATTTTTAGAATTCCAGATGGGGGGTTGGCCAATCTGTTTGAGGAGGCGGTCGGACACATATTCGATGTATTCAGACATTTTATCAGAGTTCATACCAATAAGGTTACACGGAAGCGCATCAATAATGAAACCCTTCTCAATTTTCACCGCTTCCTTGACAATGGAATGAATAACTTCTGTTGAAGGTTTATTACGAAGTAATTTGAACAATTCAACAGCAAACTCTTGGTGCAGACCTTCATCTCGTGAGATGAGCTCGTTACTGAAACAAAGACCAGGCATAAGCCCTCTCTTCTTCAACCAGAAAATTGCACAAAAACTCCCAGAAAAGAAGATTCCCTCAACACATGCGAATGCGAATAAGCGTTCAGCAAATGAACGAGACTCGGTATCAAACCATTTCATCGCCCATTGAGCCTTATTTTGTATACATGGAATTGTTTGTATAGCTTCGAAAAGCTGTTTCTTTTCAGTCGTATCTTTGATGTATTTGTCTATAAGTTTTGAATAGGTCTCACCATGAACCATCTCATTGTGACATTGATAGGCATAGAATGACCGAGCTTCTGATATCTGGACTTCATCAGAAAAGTTGTTATTGATGTTTTCGAATACGATACCATCAGACCCAGCAAAAAAGGCGAGGATGTATTTAATAAATTTTTGTTCGTTATCGTTTAGAGTCTTCCAATCTTCTATGTCCTTGGAGAAATCCACTTCTTCAGCTGTCCAATTAGACATCTGAGCTTTCTTATAGAGCTCCCACAGATGGGGATACTTCAGGGGGAATACAGTAAACCGATTTAATGTCGGGGCAAGTATAGGTTCGTAGTCATTTTCAATGTAATCCTGGAAGTCGAAGTACGTTCCGACATGACGATCGTCGATAAATATTTGAGGATAGGTTGATACGGATTCACCACATATCTCTTTGAGTTTGTCTTTACTAACCATTACCTTCTCATATTCTAAACTTTCAGTCTCACAAAGTGTGACAGCATAGTCACAATACGTACATCCCTCTTTTGAATAAATAAAAACTTTCATCTGTGATATTATCCCTGAATATTTTTTGTCAGAAAACTCTAAGCATGATTGTGCCCTCTGATATAATTGAGAATGATATAGTAAAAGTTTTAGTAAATGAAGACGGTATCGAAGACCAAATGTTAGCAGTCGTTGCCATGAATACAGGTAACACATTAGGTCTTCATTACCTAAACCCTACTGAGTCGATTTACAAATCCGCCTGTGTTTATAAAATCGATACATCTGAATTGTCCCCAGCACCATACGAGAGTGTGATGGAACACCACCCAAGTGGGACGAATTTTGAGGATCTTGAGATGAAACGTGTTAACGTTGATATGTTTGCGTATTATTCAGAAATTGACATAGAAGAAAGTGACAGCGAGGTTCACGACCTACAGTTAGGAAGTGACACTGATTCGGAGATGGCTGACTTCATTGTACCTGATTCTGAAGTAGAAGGTCAAACCATTTTACCAGCAGACTACGCAACCATTGACAAAGAATGGGAAGAATGGAAACCCTCTTCTGTCGGAGCTCGGGGATTCAAAAACACGATCGATTTAATCGAATCACGTGTCAGACGCCTAAGTCAGTAGACGCGTTATTAAAAAGTAAATAAAAGGTTTGCTAGAACAAAACAATGCTGGCAACTATATGGTCTGACATAGACACCCTTTTACAACAAAATACAGAAGAAAAGCCAGTTAGTATACATTTATGTCGTGAATGCCTCGGGGTTAAACTTTTTTCACCCGAAGGTTTACCAACGTGTTCGGAATGCGGACTTATAGAAGATCGATACGTTGATGACACTGCCGAATGGACTAGTGGAATGAACGATGATGGGAAAGTCAATGATCCATCTAGATGTGGGAATCCCAATTCTAATCCAGAACTTTTCTCTCAAAATTGGGGGAAAGGGACGATCATATCTACACAATATTCATCGACGTATGAAAATAAACGAATGGCAAAAATAAATTTCCACATGTCTATGAATCACCGAGATCGCTCACTCTTTCACGCGTATCGTGATATTGATGAAGCGTGTCACACTTTACCTGAAGTGGTTCTTAAAGATGCAAAAATGATGTACCGAAAGTTTAATGAAGAAAAACTTACACGGGGTGCTGTACGATTAGGTATCAAGGCAAATTGTGTATTATATGCATGCCGTCTCGCGAAACACCCTCGAACAACGAAAGAAATTTCTGATATGTTTGGTATTCAATCGAAAGATGTAAGTCGTACGACTCAGATTTTCAAAGATACCATAATGGGGATGACTGAAAAGAATTATGTGACAAAAGCATTCGACGTAATGAACAGGCTATTGAATTCATTTGAGGTCACACGGGATGAAAGATTAAAATGTAACCAGTTATGTAAATTAACTGACGATTGCGCTAATCTTATGAGCAAGACCCCCAATAGCATAGCTTCTGCGATTATTTATATAGTTCTTGGAACGAAAGTAAAAAAATCGGAATTATGCGAAAAATGTAACATATCTGTTCCTACTCTCAATAAAATCGATAATATAATTAAAAAGCACTTAGAGGCTAAACCTTAGTAATAGAATATGGTGAAGTTATTTTTAGCCACACCATGTTATGGTGGATTATGTCTAGAGAAATATATGTCTAGTATTATCAAACTTCAACTACTTTTAATAAAAGAAGGTATCCAATTGTTATTAGATACAACTGAAAATGAATCTCTCGTACACCGCGCTCGTAATGTTTCCGTTGGTCGTTTCATGCAAAAAACAGATTGTGAATATTTCATGTTCATCGACGCGGATATTCACTTTGATCCAGAATCTGTTGTGCGTTTAATTAAATCTGGTCACGACCTGTCCGTCGCGTGTTATCCCAAAAAAACCGTTGTATGGGATCAGGCAGCTGATGCTGTAAAAAAAGGTGACACACGTGATCTAGCAATGCTTTCTTCTAGTCTCGTCATTAATTTTGGTGCCCAAAGTAGATCAGTAGTCAATGGATTTATTGAGATTTTAGATGGACCAACTGGATTTATGGTGATTAAACGATCAGTTTTCACAACTTTGGAAGAAAAGTTCCCAGACTTGTGGTGTAAAAATGACCACCAAAATCGGGATTTTGAGAATTATCACGCATGTTTCGATTGTATGATTGACCCTACGAGTCGTCGTTACCTTTCTGAAGACTACGCGTTCTGTCGCAGGTGGCAACAAGCTGATGGGAAAATTTACGCAGATGTGAATACGACACTTGGGCATGTTGGTAATCTCCCATTTACCGGGTGTCTAAATGACAGGCTTAAGGTTTAAATAATACTAATGATAAATGAAGCTTATCACCATTTTAGTTACGAGGTCTAAAGCGTGTCATGTAAAGACGCTTCATTCTGTATTGAAGTTGAACATTCGATGTATTCAAAATAATTTCCAAAATGAAATAATATATGTAGAAGATGACCCTTATAAAAAAGCGGAAATTGTACAAATGTGTATGAAAACATGTGACCGCATTCTTTTTATTGATTTTGGGATAGGTGTTGATGATTTGTCACTTGATCAATGTTTCGAGAAACATGAACACGTTGGGTGTCTCGTATTTCCCGGTGTGAAAGAGGGTATTGATTGGGAAATGTTCAAGAATAAGGTAAATGATAATGTAGATGAGCCATATTCTCAAATGGGTCTCCATTTTGATACAGAGGTTGGAAAGAAAATAGAGGATAACGTTTATCATGTCACGAAAACAAACGCGCGTGCTTGGATAATGAACACTAAGAATGTTATCAAGACATTGCATAAAAATAAAGATTCTAAAGTGAATCCAAAAATGTTCGAGAAATTTACACAACAAGGTGTGCGACTTTATGCGTTTACAGCATCTAAGTTAACCATTGCTTATACACATGAATGTATTAGTAATATCCTAAACGCAGCTGGTGTGAAAGTCAATTAAAGTTTTTGTTTCAATATAAAACATGTCTATAAAGTCGGACTCCCCACTTTACAAATATGTTGTAAACTTTATTCATCAAGTGTGGGGAAGTAAAGACTATTTTCCGGGACCACAACCTATTTCGGTTGAGTACAAACATTTCCCAATTCTTAAGAAGGGTCAATATGTTGTATGTGAAAAGACTGATGGGGAACGTCACATGATGGTCGCTTTGAGTTTTGAAGGGAAAAATAAATGTCTGTTCGTGAATCGCTCATTCAAGATGTTCGAGGTGTCACTTAATCTAAAAAAGAGTGTATATGACGGAACAATCTTGGACGGTGAACTATACGAGAATACACTCATGATTTATGATGCTGTGCTTGTTGGTGGAAAATCGGTATGGAATTCCAATTTACTAGATCGTCTCGGCTACGCTAAATTTGGTGTTACTGATTCAATCATTTATATGAAAATGGATAAATATCGTCTTCAATTAAAAGAGTTACATCATATGAAGGATTTCGCACAATTTATGGATGAACACCTTCCAACTATAAAACAAGAAGTTGATGGACTTGTATTTACCCCAATAAATGAGCCAATTCGTATAGGTACACATGAAACGATGTTTAAGTGGAAACCACAGATGAAGAATACAGTGGATTTTTTAATGAAACGGGAACCTTCTCGAGAAACTTCCGGTTTAGTACCAGGAAGACCATCATGGAGACTGTATGTACAAGAGAAGGGAAAACTTATTTTTGAGTCAGAAATTCCACCTAACCGAATTGAAGACAAGTCGTGGTTCGAAGATGATGCAATTGTTGAATGTATGTATATGGGGTGGGAAGAACCAATGTGGTGGAAACCCCTTAAAAGACGATACGATAAGACACACCCAAATAATCGTAGGACATTTTACCGTACAATCGTAAATATTAAGGAAGATATCAAGATGAAGGAGTTTTTAGATTGTAGACCATAAAATAAAAACCACCTTCCTCGGGGAGATCTTGTTGTTTAATTTCATTGTCATCAATCAAATGCCATTTGTTCCGAATTTTTACAAAACTTACATAATGACCATCGTGTTGATTACCAATATGTAATGCACTAGATATAAGGGTATATTCATTGTTGTCAATAACTAGATTTTCTATAATTTTAATATGACTTTTTCTATCAAACGAAAGCATCAATATTTGCGGAAGCTTTGAAAATACCATACGACTCGTAGCTATATGATGTGTTTTCCCTTCTATATCTTCAAAATTCTCTATTGTATTCCAATCAGTACTTTTCAATAACATTTTTTCCATATCATTCCCATCAGAAGTGATCAAATGAATACCAAATACTTCTTCATTTGATGTCTTTCCACCTGGCCATATTGTTTCTTGTGTTTTTTTTCCATAGAACCAATCTTTAATTTCTGGTTTTTGTGTTTCTAGTATATCAATCATACACATAATAGCTTCTTGAACGTCGTGTTGTTCATTAGACTTAAATCTGGGAAACTTTTCACGGAAATGTCTTATGAGTGTATTAATATCGATAGTGTTTTGCCCTTTCGTCCAATACTTTTGAACTAATTCAGAGTAACATGTAGTGAATGAACAATCACCATTATATGGGTCTCGCAAGAACAGATTACTTAACAGTGGGATATGTAACAAACACTGAAGAGCGGTATTGAAGTAACATGTATTTCCTTTATTATCGAAACCTTTCATTAAACTTTATCAACAAAAAAGGCTTAAGTAAAAGACGCGTATATCAAATGATAAGTAAAAATGGATACCAAATCTATCACTGAAAAAGTAAAGGATCTATTTGAATTACATAAGAATGAAGAGCATATTGAAGTGGAAATTCGTCTCGGAAAGCATAATGGTTCTCTTTTCGACACGAACGTTGGAAAGGAAACTTTTGAACGAGTTTTGAAAGGTTTGAAGAAATATAATGGTTGGGAAAGTGCGAAAACGACTACAACAGATGTATATTACGACGACACTAACGGTATTCGTATTTCATCAGATGAAAATACTGGTGAACAAGTTATGGTTCAAAAAATTAATGTTGTTAAACAGGATTTTAAATTTGAACCACTCGATGTTAGATTCAGTATATCGAGAGAAATTCCAACATTTGGACAATATGACATGGATCGTAAACGATCCAAACTACGTCACTCATTTGTTCGAAAGAATCTCAGTATTGATATGACAATTTCAACGGGTGATAGTGTTGATATGGATTCTGAAGATGCTTCATCTTATCAGATCGAACTTGAAATCAATAAACCAGGTGATGTCACTTCACATGATCAACTTTTCAATATTCTTCACAAGATTAATGACGTTTCAAAATTAATCTAAACTAGTAATAACATGCTGTATATAATACTGAGCATTATTGTTATATATTTATTACTTGAAAAACGTAAAACTTCAGATGAAGTAGATATATCTAAATTTTTTTACATTAGTAACGGCTTATCAAAAGACATATATGTATTAATGAATAAAGATGGATTGTCCAAAGAAGAATTGGATAAATTCGTTACCATGGAAGACCGTTTCCTCGAATATGAAAGAGATGCTGTGTGTATAGGATCATCCCAAATAGTTCCAGCTACGACATTGTCAAATAAAATAAAAGAGACGTTTCCTAAATATAATTTTTCACATCATACCATTCATCTAAAACAAATTGCAGAACCTAAGAAAAGTATTAATCCCTACATAAAATGTATATAATGAATAATGAAAAGTTTGTTGTTGTAGAAACACCGGATGGATCTCTTCGAATTGGGGTGGATGAAAGTATTGAAACTTCACCCCCATTAGTAGAACCAGTTCAAGAACCTGAACCCATTCCGGGTGTAGTGGAAGTAAAATACAATAAGAATATGCGAATAGCTTTTGAAGTTATTTTTCTTATATCTATTTATAACCTTGTTATTTTCTCAAGAATAATTGATATAATAAATTTGGTATTTATTATATCAAGTACAATTGCAATTCATTCTAAAAAGCCTGTATCTATCGCCCCATTATTGGGACATGCTATGTACTTATTAACCATAAGTCCATCATTGGGTTTTATGTCTAGGTGGCGGGATTTGATATATAACGCGGGATGCTTTATCACATGTATCGTATCAGTTCTCTCAATAGAGAAGATTACATCTTATTAATTCTAGCCTTAGCCCCTACTTTAGGGCGTGCGTTATTATTAGCATTAGCACGAGTTTTTAGCCAGCGTTTTTTATAACGATTCATTTTTTCTGCATCTATTTTTTTCTTTGCGTTCGTCAAATTCATCATATAGTTAACCGCTGCCCGTCGATATGCGTTTTTCAAGTTGGCATTAACACCGTTGACGTTTAATTTATTATTAAGATATTTTTTCTCCAAATCTCTCTTTCTTTGCATCTTCCAGTTACTCACCATGTGTTTCTTGATAGTATCAATTTCACGTTTAAAAGGTACACCCATCTTATTTTTGTTGGTGTTAGAAATGTTACGAATCTTATTTTGGATTGTTTTTACATCTTGTGTAAGGTTAGGTTTATATCTATTCATCCACTTAGATCCATAAAGTTTACCAAGGTCATTGCGGATAGAATTTTCATTAAGTCTTCGTTTTATTTCAGTGTTATTTATTTTCATCTGTCGATTAAAATTTTTACTAATTTCTTTAGTGTTTCTCTTATTATTTTTCACTTTTTGTTTCAAGGCCCCGGGAGAAAGTGGTTTTACGACAGGTTTACTAGCAATACTGTTTCTAGCCTTTTCAATCAATTTACATAAGTCGTTTTTCTTCTCTTTCCCCGTGAGAGGTATTTTCATAACACTAGCAATACGCATAAGCTCCTTTACTTTCATATTTTTACACAATACCTTTCCAATTCGGAATCTTACATTATTACCCGTGAGTGTCACATTCTCACCTTTGTTGGTATTTTTGTACTTGATTGTTCGTATCCCATATTTCTCCTTAATCTTTGTACGAATTTGATTCTTGGTAGAATCTCTTTGTAAACCAGTTTTTTCATCTTTACTTCTAAAATTCGTAATACCCATCTTTCTCGCAAAATCTATGAGTTCAGCTTTATCGAAATTTTTTAACATTTTATCATCAATTTTAATCGCATTAATTTGATTTTTAGTCAATTTATTTGATCCATTTGTTTTTGATTTCGATTTTATTTTCTTTATAACCCTTTTAGCTCTGATTTTAGTTTTGACCTTACCCTGTTTAAGAAGGTTATTGAAAGTGCCAGTTATATCAATTTCACCATTTCTACGAAGTTTTTTGACAAATTCAGATCCAAATCTATAGGCATTCTCAAGATCTTGGGGTGATTTAGCACCGGAAATCTGTACGTTTCCATTCCTAGTTATAATAAACTTGTGTTGAATAGATTCAATATAAAGAAATGGGGTAATCTCTGGTTCATATGAAGCCTCGGTCATTCCATATTGTTGCTTTTCTCTGGCAATATTTGCCATATTTTTGAATATACCATTAATCCTAAATTGACCACTTAAATTGTTATATTCAAAGTCATTGTAAAGAAATGACTGTTTCTCGGTATAATTATCAACTATAAATCGACGAATAAGTTCTGGTTGGTTAGTGATATTCGAACCAACAAACCCACTTGAGAATCTAATTTTACCGTTACGGAAAAAACTTACAGTTCCACCTTTAGTCTCAATATCATTTGAAAATTGTAAACCGAACTCAACTTTACTATACGCCTTATTAAGATCACCCTGTGCCCCTGCCTCTTTTGTGTGTGAAAATCCTTGTGTGAAGCGCCCATACTGACCCCTAATCTCAGTTGTATCAATAGAAAGACCTTCACCGATAGGTGTTTTACCAAGTGGCCTTTTCGTCAGTATATATTTAAGATCTATACGGGGAGTATTACCAAAACCCTTATTAACCATCGCATTAAACATACCGGGATTTAATTTACTAATCTGAAGATCATTTATAGGTGGAGAAGTGATATTTTCATTAAAGGAGTTATCCCTAGTATTGATTTCCCTATTATTTGAGTAACGCTGTTCAGCAAGTAAATTGTTAATCATTTTTTCATTTTTTGAATTTAATATAACATCATCAAATTCATTATTCATTGGAGAATTATTATTAGAGTTTTCAAATTGTTTAAAACGTCCATATGTTTGATTATTTACAATATTCCGTTGGAGTCTGCGAGGAAATTGCACATGTTTAGGTGGGGCACGAAAGAATTGTTGTCCTTGTGTGACACTGGATTCACGCGCTTTACGTTCTTGAATCATTGCAACATTTCTTTCAAGTTCTCTCGCGAAATTGTTATTTGAATTTGACGCGGAATTCGGGCTCTGAAGTTCTACACCGGAACGTCGGACAAATTCTTGAACCGACTGGCTCATATTACTATTGGTCACTATTTTTTTTAAAAGTCTTTGCTGAATCCAATACCTTCCTCGATGACGTCTAGACCGAATACAACTGGTTGTCTAGGATATGTTCGCCCCTTATATGTTATAACCTCATCTCGAACCTCGATATCTCTTGAACTGAATGGACCTGCATAGAAGTCTTGGTTGAATTTAGGCTTACCGAGGTTATTAGCTACACAGTGTTGATTAAACACTTGTACGAAGATCGTCTGGGGAACGCAGAGTTTCTCTCCGTAGGTGATCAACGTTGATTCCATGAAGTTGGTCAATGTACTCGCAACCATAGCCACTTGCTTCTGAATTAATTTGAAATAAGGAGGTACTACATTCCAAATATCTCGGTCTCTATACTTGTTTGAATAGTCAAGATAACCACGAACACATTTGAGAAGGATAATTGGAAGTTCCTTGTGAAGTTTTTCATCGAGCTGAGGGTCAGCTTCTCTGACCTGTTTCGTAAAGTTCCATGGTAGAATACGCCTGAGAATTGAACCAGAATTATCTCTCCAATTAGGAACTTCGTTTCCACCGAGTACACCAGGAACATTCCATTCAGTTGATACAGCTGTTTTGTTCTTTACAGCGATGGAAACATCTTCACCGGATACAATCGACTGAAACTCAGCCTGTTCAAGACCCAAATCTGATTTGATTTCTGGGGCGATAAACATGAAGTTATCTTTGATGGCAGAAAGTCCAAACTTTTTCTCAATATTGTTTGCCAAAACACCGACATCTTCACTTTCATAGAATTTCTTAAACACTTTCGTAATCAACGTGGATTTACCAGAACGTGCGATACCCTTGAAGAATGGGATAATTTGCCAACTATCCAGGTCGTTAACGTCATAACAAAGACGACCACCCATTACATATGCCCAATAACACACTTCACTTTCAAGTTTCTGGTAATGTAGAACCTTATCGAAATTTGGAGTTGGAATATCTTGCCATCGTTTAACATGTGAATAGTCATCGAATTGCTGATCGAAAAACTTACAGGAAATGATAGTTGGATCTAAGCAACGGAACTCTTTACTATCATAAGGGTAAAAGCGACAGTCGTATACACCCCGTTCAGGAATCCACTCCTTTCCGACAAATACACCATTCTTAAACGACCAAACATGACGTCTCTTACTAATTTCAGGAAACTGTTGATCATCACATTTCGAAATGTTATCAATAACTTCACGAGCGATAGATCCTTTACTTGTAAAATTCTTCCAGTTCGTAAACATATAATCTCTCCGTGCGATGGAATAGACAAACTTGTCAATGGGAAACTTTGGTAACCATGCACGAGTTTTGTATCCATCAGATGTCGTAATCTCTTCACAACAGTGCCCCTTGTATCGACGGTATCCACATTTGTATATTTCGTCCAGTGTAAACACTAGACATTTTTGAAGTGGTGTAAAATTTTCTACATCTTCATCATCCATCGTAGAAGGGTCGGAAAACCTGGGATACTGTGGTTGAACAGTTGGAGTACTGACTCGTTCATATGAAATATAGTGACGACGTATATTTTCGAAACCATCCTCAATGTGTAAGATTATATTAGAAATCCGTTTATCGAGACTAAGACCACTATCATTTAATATATCATCAACTTCTTCATCATTCTCAATTTTCTTTTTCTTCATTTTGTTTATATGATTTCTTAGTTCAACTGCAAAATCAAGATTCTTTCGCCTGATATCCTTGATAGCACCCAAATCAATTTCATTAATCGACACAGCTCCATGGCTATTGAACGATCCATTTGAAATGTACTGATTGTACCCCAACATCTGATGCCCCAGAAAATCCTTATCGTGAAGACCCCAAGCATCCTCTAATTTTTCTAATATGCGAGTAGCTTGATCCTCTTTCATCGACCGAATTTGTTGGTTACGAAGCTCCGCCAATGCCTCGTACCTATTTGGGTCCTTGTCGATGAAGTGGGTATTTTCCATTACTCATAGTAAGCTTTTTTCTTTTAATTAGTTTTCGAAGAATTCAATTGAGCTAATATTTTAACTAAAATTTTATTTTGAACCTGCAGTTGACTCGAAATTCCAACGAGCGCCGTACATACCGTATCTCCATTTTCGGTTGCGAAGAGTGAAGTCATTAATTCAGCGACGTCGAAATCCTCTTCATCTTCTCCGTCGTTAACATCCTGAATTTCCATGTCAGAATCAGATTCATAAATTTCACCTTCTTCGATTTCATCAGCAGACTGTTTGGACATTTATTGTACACTGAGAAAAATGGGAATGAAAAATTGCGCGTTTAGCTAGAATTATTTTCTCGGTGTATAGTACAACAACTCTCAAAATGGCCGGTGGTCTTATGCAACTCGTAGCTTACGGCGCCCAGGATGTTTACCTTACCGGTAACCCTGAGGTGACCTTCTTCCAGGCCAAATACAAGCGCCACACTAACTTCGCGATGGAAAACATCGAGCAGACCGTCAACGGTACTGCCGCTGATTCCGGTCGCGTCTCCGTGACTGTCGCCCGTAACGGTGATCTCGTCGGTGACATGTACGTCGAACTCAAGGTCAAGTCCTCGGGTGTGACTTCCGCTAACGCCGCTTGGGTTGCCGAGCGTGCGATCAATAACGTTGAGCTTTCCATCGGTGGTCAGCGCATCGACAAACAGTACCAGAAGTGGTGGCGTTTGTACTCCGAGCTTTACTTGGACGAGTCCAAGAAGGCTACTTACGGTAAGATGACCTCCGGTGTCTCCGGTAAGACTGTGTACCTGCCCCTGTACTTCTTCTTCAACCGCAACCCCGGTTTGTACTTGCCTCTGATTGCCCTGCAGTACCATGAAGTCCGTTTGGATTTCGATCTGTCCGCGAACTTCGACGAATGGCTTGACACCTCCACCTTCAAGGTGTGGGCCAACTACATCTACCTGGACACCGAAGAGCGTCGCCGCTTCGCCCAGAAGGGTCATGAATACCTGATCGAGCAGGTTCAGCACACTGGTGCCGACACCGTTGATGCTTCCAACACCAAGCAGGTCCGCCTCTCCTACAACCACCCCGTTAAGGAGCTTGTGTGGTGCTTCTCCAACACCCAGACGCAGAACTCCATGTGGAACTTCACCACTGCGTCCACGGATGGCAATGTCAAGATGCAAGTCGCCCCCGCCATCGGGGCCGGCTCCAACGTCCTTGTGTCGACCTCCACCTACGGTGCCCCCCAGCTCGGCCTCGGTGACATTATCGGTGGCGATGCCATCTTCACCGAAGATTCCGTTGGTCCCCTCACCAACTTCAAGCTTGTTCTTAACGGCCAAGACCGTTTCAAGGAACAAAAGGGTAAGTACTTCAACCAGGTGCAATCCTACCAGCACCACACTGGTTCGCCTTACCCCGGTATCTACTCGTACTCGTTCGCGCTCAAGCCCGAAGAGCACCAGCCTACCGGTACCTGCAACTTCTCGCGCATCGATAACGCGCAAGTCGCTGTCACCATGGGTACCGCCAACAACGCGACCACCATGCACATGTTCGCCACTAACTACAACGTCCTCCGCATTCAAAGCGGAATGGGTGGCCTCGCCTTCTCCAACTAATTTGTTGGTTTCGGTCTGTTAGTAAATTAAATCAAAAAATCATTTTTAAATTGCACTGTTAATGCTATTTAAAAACGACAACACTAGTTAAAATATGTTTATGAAAGTTTTCAAATTTTTTACTAAAGTTGACAAACCTATACTAGGTAGATGGAGTCTAAAATCATGTGAAGAAATATCAGCTTCGATTAATTCCGTCTATCAAAATAGAGATCATTGTGGGGATACCATTTGTAAAACACCTAAAAAAGCGTCAGAGTACCCTGACTATAAACTTAAAAAGAAGTCGTCATAATTCAATATTATGTTAGTCAGTGTACAAGTTAATTGTTCATTCCTTAGACGACGCACTTATCGGCAACGAAGAAAGGTGGTGAAAAAACCATGTATAAAAAATCCGGAAGCTCTTGAATGTGCTATACGTCATAGACGATGTAACGAATGTCCATTTAACAAATTTTTTAAAGAGCAAGAACCTATGCAAGTGAAGTAACCATTTTTAAAATTTATATTTGATATAAATCTTAAAATTGACTTTTTTTATTTTTTTGATTTACGCCTTTTCCATGCGAGAAATCCACCTGTACCTGTAGATGATATACAACATATACAACAACAACACAGTAATAGAAGTATTACAATTAATAACATTCCACCACCACCACCATCTCCATTCTTACCGTTCGTACACATTTTCGTAAACGTCTCGTCTGTATTCAATTTTGCTTTTTGGGCATTCGTGGCATTGCTATTTAATTTGACATCTCTACACACTCGCTTGGGAACTTTGAAATCCTTTGGTATTCTAGGAAGAGATAGAATGTACTCCTTTGTTAGTGGTATAGGTAGTGCCAATGCTCTGGACACTATATCCATCTTATTATACAACAACAATTTTTATTGCTGTACGAGGTTATCTTCCCAATCCCAAAAGATAAAGTCACCGACTGGAATCTTATGATCATTTGTAATCAAACATGATACAATGGGGTCCAATTGACTAGTCGCTTCAGCCTTTGAGAAGTTTTTAACTTGTTTGTATGTATCACCATCCTTAATGTAGTGAGATCCCGTAACGAGAATGTCACCGGGAAGTTTATAATAGGTGTCACTTTCATTTTTAATTCGCATAGTGGCCTTAACAATGCTACCATTAACTAGAATATCACCAAGTTCGAGATTCTTCATGGCACGTGTTTCACCATTTTGAAGTTTAATCAACGTTTCTGGGGAGAAACAC
>Ga0115008_10001850_pt1 | contig 17415 bp, 15 predicted proteins | sample FraStrMetagenome_FD_87164 | JGI IMG/M metagenome (GOLD analysis project Ga0115008, IMG submission 87164) | Marine eukaryotic phytoplankton communities from Arctic Ocean - Fram Strait ARC3M Metagenome | ecosystem: Environmental > Aquatic > Marine > Oceanic | place: Fram Strait | collected...
ACCCTAAAGATTTCTAGCCACAACTCATCTAAATACGTACGCCCAAATACGTACGTGCTTTCGAATGATTATTATACATGAATAAAATAAATCATAATTTTATCACCTGCATTCATCCAACAGTAACTGATGAAGAGGATGAGTTCTAACTACAAAGTAATTTATACCTGGTACAAGAGTAGAAGTTAATAAAATAAAAGCATACAGTTTAAAAAAAAAAAAAAAACTACCACTTGTTAGTTTAGCAGTGACACCACTACCTCTACAAAGTTCCACGCAGAAATCAAAACATGCCAATGATCGGTCGTAGAGAGAAGCAAAAAGGAGGAAAACTTTTCAGAAATTTGGTGGTGGCTCTAATTCTAGCATACGCTTTCTTTAGCCTAATAGGAATAAGAAAGGTGGTCTTCAGCAACCATTCGAACGTTTCATTCTTGTTAGAAAATGACGAAATGGAAATGCTTATCCATGAAGTGCGAAGCGTGGATGAGCTCCCTGCAGAAGAAGAATTGCCACCTCAGAAACTTCCTAGCAATGAAAGCATAGCCGTGAGCGGTTATCAATTTTTAGCAGAATTTCGAAATGCAAGTTTTGATGCGGCAGTGACGAGAAGAGATCCGATTAATTTGTTGATTCCGAAACGTCTGATAACAGTGGCAGGGTTGGAATCGTCCGGTACAAAGTTTCTCACGATGATTGCAGCTCAAGCTGCTGGGGCATATCGTATTTTAGAAAAGCAAAAAGAAAGCGGAAAAGTTAATCTATCGCCTTTTGAGGATCGAGTTAGATGGAGAGGAATAGAAGTTCAACATGTTTCGCTTCCGTGGGGTGGCGAATGTAGTTATCGTGCAAATCGAAATCACACCGAAATTCTCACAAACAATACGATCGATGCTCTCATACCCAAAAAATGTATATTTTCGAGAGCTAGAAACTCCGCGACCTTAAATGCGAATAACATAAGGTATCTTCCTATGTGCCGTGAACTTGGCATTCGCGAGTTTACCAGTATCCCTGGTAGATATTTCTTGAATTTAACTTCCCATATTAAGTGGTATCAAGAACGAGGTAGTATTGCAACGGCAGTTATCGTAGTGCGTGATCAAACTATTGAGTATGCCAGTAAGTTTCGTGATCATTGTCACAATCATACCTTAGGTAAAGAAGAAAATAAGTACGGTTTGGAAATAATTCGAGAAGCCCTTCTAAATTTGTCTGAAGACTGGCTGGACGATAATACCCCACCATCGCTAGTATTGGTGTCATACGAATCCCTCATGAGCATCGGTGAGCCTTATGCTAGAAAACATATTTTTGAAAAGTTGGGATTAGGGTCAGCTGGCCTTAACTTTTCACGTAATGACACATACAATATAGACAAGATCTGGTTTCCACCTTTGAAAGATGGAAACAGAAGGTATGTCGGAATACCGAAGTCAGGTCACAAGGGTTATAGTGGAATCAAAGGGAAATTTCCTACTGTAAAAACGGGTAGAGTGTATAGAAATTCAAGTCTTGAACGAAACGAATATCATGACGAGATGGTAAGAGTAACAAATGACACGAAAGTGAAAATCGCGCCGAGTTGGAATAGACTCTATAGAGGAAAAGAAGCGTTTATGAAAAAGCCGTGATGGCTTTCAAAACTCGCGAGTTGCGTGCAAGGAGGCAAAAAAAGCGATAGAAATGCAATTGATCGCTTATTATATTGTTAAGCTTGATACGTAATCGAACCTGCTGCGTTCTGAAGAAGAAGGTACTACTGGTAGATTATGGGGTTATCGTTCAAGCGGCCGATTGTAAAGTATATATTTCTTCCACGAAGTTTTTACTTATTTCGCGTTTACAAGTACAAACATTTGATATCGATGATATGAGTAAACATACAATAATAATGATATGAAAGCAAGTATACATAATGATGGGAAGTAAGTTTCTTAGCTGTTATGCGTTACGCTTATTTTCATCTCTCTACATTCGTACGGTTCTTTATGTCAACGAGGTTCAGTGCTAGTGTCGGTCATTCGGCTAAATCGATGTTACTTGGAACTCTGCTCGGATCTTTAGGTTTCCTTTTGAATGATATTTCAAATAATTGAATCCAAGCTTTCATTACTAAACAGGCAACAAGTGTGTATTGAGCAGCATTTTTCTTCCCTCTTCCTCGTCCTCAAAAGCCACTGTACTTACGTTACGCATACTGGTACTGTGGAAATCGTAAGGATTAGGGTTTTGTTTTTGTGGTTTTATGTTAGGGTTCAGGGTTCAGGGTAGAGGTGTCAACTGTCCACTGTCACACAGCGGATAGTGTACTATCAAACTATCAGACAGTACATTGTCCGGTCGATTTTGACTATCAAACTGAATCCGTATAATTATCCATATCTGTTCAGTAGACTCTATATCATATTAGAAAAATTAGATTTTTGATTGTTTTTAGGAATCTTGCGCACCTGTGGGCAGGAATGGGCTTATAGTTTGTGACAGTTTGTGACAGTTTGACAGTCACATTCTTTTCATCAAATGACAGTGGATAGTCAGTCGGCTTTTTTGGCAGACAGTTGACACCTCGAGTTCAGGGTCATAGGTCATAAGTCATAAGTCATAAAATCATGATTTCGAAATTTCAAATTTATGATCTTGCGAACTTTCCACAAACCATAATCGGATCCACATGCACATGCGTTTTCTGAGGTGTTTACTGTTGACCTATTAAATGGTGGAATGTAGTAGAATTAAAGACTAACGCCAACTACACTTCAATTTACAAATATCTGTCAGAGACACAACGTGGGAGAAAACTACAAGATGAAGTTCCTATTTGCAGCATTCGCAATCAATTTGTTTTTGGAGGGAAGTCGCGCTTTCGCCCCCTCATCTTCCTTCGTATTGGTATCGAAGAAGTCTTCGTTTTCGAGTAAGCTTCATGCGGTGGATTTGTTAACTTCCTCGACGGATACGCTCTCCCAACAGATGGGACACTCGCTAAATAGCGCAGTTACTTTACTTTCCTATTCGGATGATCCAGTTGGTGATCAATTGAAGGGGATTAATGGTGCTGTTCTCGGTGCCATTGGAGTATCCGTCGTAGCACTTGGCATCGGATTTGTGAGTTCTCAGTAGTAGAAATTCCTAGAAGAAACAAACGATTTTTATTAATTAAGTTTATTTCCAATTTTTCTTTCTTCTCTTAGGCTGCGCTGATACCTAAAGTTGGATCTGTCAGTTTTGCATTAACTGAAGAGGAAGAAGATGCAATCGCTCGAGTTGAGAATGGATATGACAACAAAGCTTGGGAGAAAGAACTAACTGAGCAGGGAACGAAAGGATTCGTTAATCGCAGACGTCAAGCTGAGGAAGCTAAAGAAAAGTATCAATCAACTGTATCAAATCTTCGGGAGATGAAGGACAAGAGTCTACGATATAGTGAAGCTAATCTTGGATTTATTGCTTGTCTTCTTCGCGCTGCCGATCCCCAGCCAGGTTACAAACTTGTGGATTTGGGTTCAGGTACTGGACGTTCGACTATTGGTGCAGCCACCATTTACCCCTCTTTTTCAAAGGTTGTAGGTATTGAATTTCTTGATATGTTGGCACGGAGCAGCAAAGGATTTGTTGGAAAGGTCAGAGGCCGTAAGGCGTCAGTTGAGTTTAAAGCTGCTGATTTTGGGGATGAGGATTTATCAGGTTTTGAAATGGCATTTGTCGATGGCAAATACTTAAATGCTGCCGAAGTAGGAGCTGCTCTCTCGACATTGCCATCTGGAGCGAAGATTATGACAATAGATCTTCGCCTCGGCTCTGGTTACAGCCTTGTGGCCACTGTTGACGACCCTTCTGGTGATTTGGTATTAAACACAGGCTATGTTTACGAAAAGCTATAATATAGAGGTAGCGTTTTTCTAATAATAGTACTACGTTAGGTATGGTTCTAATATCTCATCCCATCGGTAATACCGGTACCTGCATACGATTCTAGAAACCGATGTGAGTACGAGATGAATACATTTTCTATGCTGCATGCTGCGCTTTTGCAGATGGAACGTGCTCACGCATGTAAGCAGGATTTCCTCGCGCCTGTGAACTGCAGAGGTGCAGTTAGCTAAATCATAAATTGTACGTTGTCGCATGTAAGCTGCTCCGTTCCAAGAGTTCCAAAATTTCCTACACAGCATAACAATTAATAATATTAATACATTGTTCTTCATATAGGTTCCAGCTCCCAGCCACTCGACCACCCACATTCCGCCAGTAACAAAAACATTATCATCGACGGAACCAGCATGCAGTCTTCTGAACCTCCATCCAAGGTACCTACAACTGAAGCGGAAGAGCGTGGGTTGCGAAGAAAGACTTGTCGATTTATTTCAGAGGCCGGTCGAGTGCTGAGCTTAGGCAGGGTAGCTTCCGCGACGGCCATGGTATTTTTTCATAGATTTTTTAGCGCACACAACTTTAGTGACCATAATCGGTTTGAGGTTGCTGTTGCGTGCATTCTCTTGGCCGCGAAGTCTGAGGAAGTGCCAAGAAAGATTTCGCATGTCATTCAAGGTATGGTGTATTAGACCCTTTTCTTGCGAACAGAATAGATCTAATTGTTGGAATATGCGTACGTGTTTAGAATGCAATCGTTTAAAGAACCCAACTGCGGCGCTAATGGATATTAAAAGTCATGAGTACATTGTCTTGAAGGAAAGCGTTCTCCTTCTGGAAAGAGTAGTCCTGCATACTATTAGTTTTGATCTCTGTATAGAACACCCGGATAAGTTTGTAATTAGTAGTGTGCCATTGCTGACAAAGGCTCAGAAAATTGAATACAAACCAGAAGCATTAAGAGCAGGAAAAAAACGTTTGAAAATATACGATGACTTAATGCAAAAGGCGCTAAGTTTTGTGAAAGATAGCATGTGCACTACTTTGTGTCTTCAATATTCATCGAAAGATATCGGTGGAACGTGCGTATATCTTGCTAGTGTGGTTGCAGGTATTAAACCTACGAAAGAAGACGAAACCTGGTTGACGTTGCTTGAATTACCCCTTGAAGTTCTTATTGGTATGTTTTTATTTTATATTACACTTAAAAGTCATGATGTATACTTAGTAAGATTTTCGAAGGTATAAGTGAGCAAATTATCGAGTCAGTACGAGAGAGTAGACATCCGATCAAGGGTTTTGAAAAAGTGAAGGATGAACTCGCGAAGTTAAAATCTTACAAACGTAAAGTTGACAATAGTACTGGTAGTCAAAAGCGAGTTCGTAGGAGTGCTACATCGTAGTAAAGATGACATGAATAGAAAGATACGCTCTATTTTGACGAGCATTGACATCAATTTCGCCAAATTTGAATACACAATGTAATATCTTGTTATAGATGGTAATTTATTGTAATAGCAGAATCATATTGCTGCACATTGCTTCCATTCCAGATTAGATATTTGAAAGAATTCTTACTCAGTCTTCTCTGCGCTCTAAATCTAGGATTAAGTAGACGAATTATCAACGACTTTAGTGCACCAGACCATCAGACGTGTGACACCCAAGTAAGCCAATATATTGATTGACGCTTCAAATTTATCTTGCCACACCAGCCCTCTCTAAGTCTAGTTCTCTCTCCGCGTTCAGTATCGAACCTAGTTCACTCATTATGACCGGTATACATGTATAAAATGTGTACCGATATTGGTATTTTCGTACAAATATATAACGTAAATGGAGCCATTCTAGAAAAGTATGAGTATGAGTATGACACGCGGTAAAGATTCGTACCAAAAATCCGACAACTCCCAAACACCAACACAACAACCTCAATATCAATCCCTCATTTCTCAGGATCTTTACCTACCTATACTCGTTCACTATCAACGTTATTATATTATTATTTATGAACAAACATTAAAATACCCTCAGTAGGACATTCACATTGTAGTTTGCAAGATACAAACGTAAACACCGCGTATCAAAATAATATATAGGAAAACCATGAGCGCGACCAATAATGCATCGAACAAGAATGAAATCCTAAGCGAGAAGGTATCCAAATCGTTAAGCCTCCGCATCGATACGGCACAAATGATGAATGCACTTGCAGCACTATCGAGCAGTCTAGTCGTGCAACAGCAAGAACAGGATCAAAATGCTGGTAAGGGAGGAGGAGGAGGAGGAGGACCAGCAAATCGGCTGCTTTCGTCGATTGATGCGAAAGTGGTGCGAGGTGCCATCGAGTATGATGCATTGTTACAAGCAAAGGAGTTTGAGGAGCAGCTGAGGATGCTCGTTGGTGGAGCGACTAAGTTGAGGGAACAGGTGGAGGATGTGAGTAGGGCTGTGCATGCTTTGAGTAGTCATACTGGTGAAGATAGTACTTTTTCGTTGGCTGGACCGTCGGAACGAGAGGTGGTAGGGGAGATTGATGGAGTTTTTCAGGCATATATCGAGGCGAAGGAACGTGCAAGCACAGTGTCGGCATTCTTAGAAAGGTTTGAGATTGGACCAGAAGATGCTGCGCTACTGGAAACGTTTGATTTTTTATCGTTGTCTTCTGACGATCTTGCTGAAGAGGGAAAGCGAGATAAAGGGTTGCGACGCGATGCACCCGACGATGATTCTTCATCAAAGATTAACGAATTCTTGGATGCATTGGATAGGATAAATAAAGTTCGGTTAGAGCTTTCACATGAATTCAAGAGTGGAACCGGAGTCGGTACGACGAGTGCAATAAAAATGATGGAGTCGCTGGGCTCGCGGCAAGAGCAAGCCTATGAAAAGATTTATCAATGGATTCAGGTAAGCAGAACATGGTATAAATGCTATGAGTAATTGGAAAAGAATATATCTTTTGGCCTTTGCTTATTCTTCTTCGATGCAGTCATATCTTGGACTGGACGACGTATCATATGGCCATATTTCGCAGCAAGGAATGGAATTGGATGACGACCGTCTCGATGAAGCGTTGTCCCATCCTTGTGTATTACGTGCCCTGAATACCTTGAAGCATACTCCATCGTTTCACAGTCATACATTGGAATTGATAAGTACCTTACGCCGTTCAGAAGTAACCCGTAGATTTCTGCTTGCTTTGACGAGGGGTTATAACGGTATGCCTCCAATTGAAATGAAGGCTCACGATCCTCAAAATTATGTTGGGGACATGTTGGCGCATGTTCATCGAGCCTTATCTCTAGAATGTGAAATATCTTCAAGTGTTGTTGGAAAGCAGGAACTTGATGATTTGTTTGATGACAACGACGATGAACTTGCAGTGGCAAAATCCATGAGTGCATCTAACTTGCTTTCACATGCTTTGAGTGGGGTATCGCGGCCATTGAAAGCTCGAATAACGCAAGTGGTCGCATCCCTAGCGAGAAGAGTTGACGACGACGACCTCAAAGACGCCGATGAGGAAGAAATCTTAAGAAAAAATATTTCTGAATTATATTCGATTGCTGGACTTCTTATATTTTATCATTCCGCTACATTAAAAGTCTTAAAAAAAATATCAAATGAAGATTCGTCTTCTGGTGAAAATTGTGTTTTGGTTGACGTATTAGTTGAATGTTCAAGGGAAACAGCAAAAGCTTTTACAGCTTCAACTAAGGTATACACAGCCTTGGTTGATGTGTTTGTTGATAATGAGGAAAGAAACAGAATAGAACTTGTAACGTCACTTGTAAAATCTATTGTAGAAGTGAGAAACAATTCCCCAGGATTCGATGTTGAGTCCTCCGCGGGAAATGACATCATTGACGTTTTTTCTCTTCGAAGTCTTTTCGAAACGGTTTTTGAATCTGTTGTTCAGTCTTGCGATACTTTGGAGGGAGTTGAGATGTTGTTGTCCACAATATTTTTTTCTCGCTCGTCAGGTTTGACTTCAACACAGTCGCAGAGATGGATAGACTCGATAGGTACTATAGAATCACAAATTGTCGATAGGCTTGTTGAAGAAGAAACTGAAAAGTGTTTGGACGAATGCGGGCTAGGATATATCGCATCATCGTTTCAGAAATTCGAAAATTCGGAGCTTACAAGCTCCATTTCATCGTATCCTGGACTTGACCTTGAAACATTAAAAGAAGGTTTCAAGATGTTTTATGCCTCGCTCTACGCACCGCCCTTACCTAGTTTTGATGACATAAAAGACCAGAAGAAGAGGCATACGGCTCGGACGAGGGCAGTAGTTGGAGTGGCTAACTTTTACAAGGCCATTTACACCAAAGTGCTAGAAGATGAGAAAGGCTACGGGGATATTTCATTTATTGGTCACAATCCAGAGCAAGTCAAGATGCTACTATCTCTGTAGACATTAGGTTGTAAAATTTTTCGGATTTTGTTAGAGACCCTGTGCTTCGATGTAGCTGATCGTAGTGATGCCCAGGGAACCAATTATAATGTGTTACTTCTTCAATTTAGTTCTCAATTGTGTTGAATTTTTGCGAGTATATGGAATGTTTTTCTAAGGACCAGCTTTATTTGATAAGTGGCTAATGTTACGCTTTACACCTATAGATCTACTCGACTGGTAGAGAGAAGTGATCATATGATTTTGACTCCATCGCAAGAATACATGAAGATGATGTTTTCATTCAATATGTTCCATTTTGAGGTATCTTATGTTTTAAATCGGCAACATTGTACAATAGACATGAATGTTGTTGGGATAGAATGAGAAAAAATAGATTCAGATTGCAGGAAAAGAGGAAGGTATTAGGATATAACGCTATTCCCACAACTAATTTGAAGCATCATACGGTTTTTCCGTCTATCAAGCGTATTTTCCGTTGTATTATTTTGTGCTATCGTCGTTCTTTCAGTCGTTTTCCTATAAACTCGTGGGTGCTCTTCTAGGTTTTGCTTGTACTATATTTTGGTGGCCAAAATTTAATGCCGAGTCGTGAGAATTGGCACGATTCAACGATTTTCCATTGATAACCGAAAGCTTTCTTTCGTTTTCGGGATGTGGGACCAATGATGGCGAAAATAGTTAATATAGATGCCTGCATTGCTCAACAAAAGCAACTCGAGCGCAATCTTTCGTGAGAAGACGCCTTTATTTGAGGGCAGAGTTACTTCAAAAGATCGAAAGTTAAAGACCACATGCAATGAAAAGCTTTTTGATTCGAGCGAAGCTTTTTTCGGAATAACCGGTTCGCAAAGAAGTGTCCCCTTAGAAGTTCTTGCAAATCCAAAAATTGAATGTAGTGCATGTTTCGATAATGAGGGGTGGAATGTGCTTAATTTGGAAAGATGGACGCTTGTGGCTACAGATGAGTGCTTAAAGCGAGTTACAGATGCTCAGAAAGATTGGGTAAGAGATAAAGATAGTTTGAAGAACTTACCATCGAGAGTAGGAAGTAATTATGGCAATATAAAAAAAGAGATTAATTACGGCCTGAATCATATCAATATCAGTGGAGGCAGTAGGATATCTGATAAAGGGTTGGAATATCTTTCCAGATGCGATGGGCTTCGTTCGGTCGACTTGACCAATTGCTTCCAAATAACAGGCATTGGTTTGCATCGTCTTGTTAGTTTATGTAATCTGATACAAATATTAAGTTTGTCTGGTTGTTTGGGAATCGACGGAAACGGTTTTGGAACAATCGGATCTAATTTGCATTATTTAAAAAGTCTAGAAATATCTGGTTGCTGGCAAATTTCTTCTAGGTCACTACTTCAGATCTTTGAAGGGTGCACATTGGTGGAGAAGCTCGATATTTCGTATTGCAGAAACATAAGTGACAAAGAAATGAAAGTACTTTCCAAAAATTGCTTGAAATTGTCTCATTTGAATGTGAAGGAATGCAACTTAATTAGTGATGTTTGTTTGGTTGAGCTATCAAATAATTGTGCACATCTAGCCTACATCGATGTTTCAAGGAACGCAATGACGTTTCATATCACGGATGTTGCGCTTCTTTCATTTGGAGACCGTTGTCAGGATCTTTTGGAAATATATCTTGGAGGCTGTGATATGATAACTGACACGGGTATTTCTTGGCTTGTACAGGGATGTAAAAATCTTGTAAGATTGGACTTATCTTACAATACAAAAATAAGTAATGCTGGTATAAGAAGCATAGGAAATGGTACGATGGCATTTATTTCATTAGCTTATATCCTGTAAGGTTCCACGCCTTACTCTTCTTTCTTGGTTCTGGTTAAAGCATGTCTAAAATTGGAAGAGATAAATTTGGCAAGGCTGAAGCTTGTGACTGACGTCGGTATTCGCTATATCGCTGACGGGTGTCCAAATCTGAAAAAGTTCAATGGTAAGGAAGACTGACCTATATCTAATTTATAGTAGCGTGCACTCAAAAAGAAGTCGCAGTGACAGGCCTCTATCTGTTGTCTGATGGAAAGAAAAGGGAGTTTGGATTTGAAGGATTACAAGCTTTGGCAAGATCTAAATGTACCTTGTGTCTGACAGACTTAAATATTGGAGGTTGCTTTCGAGTTGGTTCCCTTACTTTGAAATCAATTTCAACAATGAAAAATCTATGCAGACTAATATTGAATGGGTGTACAAACATAACTTCGGAGGGAATGACCCATGTAGCCGCCAACTGCTCTCAAATTGAGACGATATCGTTGAATCATTGCGGTCTTTGTGTGACAGACAAAATGGTTGAACTCGTAGCTTCGGGTATGAAAAAGCTTCAAAACGTGATGCTTTCGGGATCACCTTGTATAGGAAGCAGATCATTAGTGGCAATCTCAAAATGTCGCTTCCTTCGGCGCCTAGATCTTACCAACTGTATACTTATCGATGATACTTCATTGATGGCTCTTAGTGAGGGAGATTTTATTTTTGGTCTACATTCGCTTTATCTGGTTGGGTGCAAGCTCGTTTCTAATATTGGCTTAACATGGATTACAGATGGTAAGAGCAATCTGCACGGTCGTTCATCCATTAAAATGCTGTCCTTGAAGTCCACAAGGTATGTTGTAGAAATTGTGTTAATTTGTCTTGAGGATACAAACCATACTTTTCACTTTCTACTTCATGAAAAGTGTCACGAAAACTGGGTTGATAGCGGTGCGAGAACAATACAAATATTCTTCTGTCAAAGCGAATCCTTCTTTTTTCGGCTTCTGGCCTCTTGCACGCGCATCTGATGTAGAGTATATAACGAAGTATGCGGCTCGCTCGAAAGCAGCTGAACTCCTCCAATCATTGTGTATGTTTTTCCATGCGCGAAAGAAGTACAAAATTCTTCGGTCGAAAAGGATGTATAAGATGAGTGTTGTACGAATACAATCTGCATGGCGTGCTATATTGGTGAGATTCGTAAATAATTGAGATAAATTATTCTTGAAATAAACGTAATATAATTTGAAAAATTCCAAGTCGCGTTCGAAAATGCAAAAGATGCTCGAAAATATCTCTATTAGATGGAACATGGCGGTTTGCATCCAATGTTTTATCCGCTGTAGATTTGCGAGATTATCGATGACTTATCTTCGAATAGAACGGTGGAGTTCTAAAGCGCCATGTGCAGCTATCACTATACAGAGCGCCTTTCGAACTTGGAAGGCTAGCACCCACTTCTTGCGCCTCTTACAAATATATCGAAGAGATATTTTGATACGTGAGCGTTCATCTATCATCATACAACAGATGATAAGAGTATACTTAGCCAATTGCCAGATAAAAAAACTAAAATATGAATTCGTCTTATTTGAAAAGAGACTAAATTTTCACGCATTGGTGATTCAAAGTGCATATCGATGTTTCAAGTCGTATAAAGTTAGTGAAGTGCTGTGCGCCATAAGGAAGCTTCGAGCTCAGTCCGCATCAATAATTTCATGTACCTTTCGTCGTTTCATATTCGTCTGCACACTGGAAGGGAAAGTTAAGGGTTCAAGGACCCGTAAAAATGCAGCCACTGTGATTCAAAGTGCTATCCGAGCTGCTTACGCCAAGAAATACTCAGCATCCATGGTAATGTTGGAATTAAGGAGAAAAAAGGAAAATCTTATTATTCGATTACAGTCCCTTTGGCGTCGTCGAGTTGCAACTCTTGAAACTCAAATCCTTGAAAAACAACAAAAATGCCTTCGTGAAAGAAAGGAAGAGAAAACAATCTTAATTCGCCGATGGTGGAGAGGTCAACTTGGCAGAAAAGAATCAAAAAGGCGAACACAAGAGCGCTTAGATCGAATGAGGTTCGAAATGCAAACGAAGATTTGGGCAGCGACGACAATTAGTTCGGCTTGGAGAGCAAAAGTGGCTCATAACCTCGTTTTATCTATACGTTCGGACTCAGAGAGATATAAACAAGGATGGAAAGAGCTTTATGATGAGGGATCTGAAAAATATTTTTTCTATAATCAATGCACTGGAGAAACCCGTTGGAGTAAACCAATATCTATGACACAAGCTCTTGAACAAGACTCCCCTGTTTGCTCGAACTGCGAGTACTTTAAAGCGCATGTAGAATGCGCAAATTGTCTTGAAAATTTTTGGTGAGAAACTCGTGAAACCAGTAATTATGCGATGTGCACTTTCTAACATTGCACGTATTGTAGCGGACAGTGTTGGGATGCTGTTCATTTCGGAGGAAAGCGAGCACATCACCAGTTCCGTGTCTTATTTGACTACTATGGTCACCGTATCGACTACGCTGATGAAGACTTCCCGTCGAAATGGCCAACCAATTATCAGATGAAGAAAGAACAAATTTGAGCTTGGAATTATCTCACCAAAATCTTTGCAAACACAACGGATACATACTTCAAAAGAAATATGTGAAGTCCTCGCGAAGAATATTTTTCGTCATCAAATGTTTTTCAAAGCCTCAGCAGACCGCTTTGCCGACGCGACAATCAATTTTCGTGCAAATGATGATGTTTCAGAGGAAATGATGCAATTTTCTCTTTCGTCTTCTGACATCTCAAGAATTGCTTGATTAGCTTTCTTTAGGGCACACGATAGGCTTTTTATTTCCTCCACGAGCCCGTCATCATCTATCTCTAGGGGTGGGTATAGCATACTTCCTAATTCCGTCACTCCCTCACCTATTATCCTCGCTAATTCGTGTAAAGAAGAAATCCAAAGATAGTGTATATCTTTTTTTTCTTCAATTGATGCTATACTTTTACCAACATCATCGCAAGACTTCAAAATAGCGCTAATGGTACCTCGGGAACATTTGACTAAAGCAACGCATGGTTGTAATATTCTAAGCTCAGTTTTCGTAAATTGCTCACCCGATCGGACACAAAACTCATCCCAATTAATGTCGTCTATATTTTCCGCGTCCACAGCTGGCGCATCAATCATTTCACGAAATTCTTCCCAAGTATCATTGCAATCCTTAATCCATTGAAGCAAATCACGTCGCATTGCATTCCGATTTCCTTTCGGAATCTTTCTAACCTTACCACAGCATTGCCAAACTACGCCAGTTTTTTGTGCCCCGACAGAACTATCACGTATTCGTGCCGTACCAGCATCAAAGCTTTTAAAGAGAGAAATTAACGACGCGACAACCGCTCTACTTGAATGTTTCGCGTAATACCTCGCACTTCTTCCAAGACCCATGTTTGATGAATGTATGACTAGAGCACCAGTTGCAATGATCTCTGCCCCTCTGAGCATCTCTGCAACAAGCTTATGCCCGTCGTTTTCGTTAATTCGCTCAACGAGAGTAAATTTCGTACTTGAAGCTGAAATCAATTCCGCTGCATCTTCCATCAATTTATAAGCTTTTGCAACTTCGTCCGGAATACTCCTGTAAAACGAAATTGGAAGTATTTTCATTTCATCCACAGATGACTCTTGATCGTTATCACTTGATAAAGGAAAATTAATTGGACTAACTAATTCTTTATCGCTGCCTCTCTCATTTAAGTCCTTTAGCGTCTCCGCTAAACGCATCAATGCATCAATTGTTGCTGATATTGACGTAATGTTGTCCGGCATTTTCCTATTTTGCAACGCTTTTACTGTTTTGACTTTCGACCGAATACTATGTTCTTGCCAAGAGGAGAGAGAGAGAGAGAGAGAGAGAGAGAGAGTGACGAGGGCCTCGTCCTCGTGAAGTTGGTTCTTGATGGTTGGCTATCGGCTATCGATGATCGCGAAGATCAACGGATCCGTATTTTACATAACTAACCAAAGTTCGCTCCAAACTTCGGTCTTTTGCACTCATCTTCAGTAGGCACAGTGCATGATATACTAGATTAGCTCCATAATAACGGATTATCTTGATCTTGAGTTTATCTTCTGCGAATGAGTCAGAAGATCCTACCGGTAGTTTATATTTTTTTAAAACTGTATGCTTTTATTTTATTAACTTCTACTCTTGTAAAAGGTATTTTTTTAAACTGTAAGCTTTTATTTTATTAACTTCTACTCTTGTACCGGGTATAAATTACTTTGTAGTTACAACTCATCCTCTTCATCACTTACATTTTAATCTTATAATTATCATCTTGCATTTTCCTTCATCATCTTTTAATCTCTCGCAATACTCCTTCCTGGTCGAGTGCTGCACATCTTTACTTCATGTCTCACTGTTTCACTACACGTATCAACACAGCTAGAAGATTTACATGAAAGAGTGTAACGTTAATTGAGTTAGACACTAATTTGAAATTTAGAAGAGGTACTAAAGGTTATCCATGTAAAGAATCGCAAGGCTCGGCAAGCACGTAATCTTGCTACCTTGTTGAAAGAAACTCATCAATTTGAAGAAATCGGTGAGATGGAGCGACTCATAATGTTTCAACTTTTAGTATTTCTATATAGAGTTGGACAAGAGGGAAAATCTAGCCCGGCTTTTAAAGTTTCCAATTCTTAGGTTAGAATACAGCAAGAAGTTACGTTTGAAATGTAAACAGAAGTCCAAATGAAATGAAGACTAAGTTATTGTATTGACCTACCGGCCTACAGTAGAAGAGAGATGTAAAATTAGCTCATAGATTAAAGCTAGCTTCGGACTTGAATCAGTATTACGAGGCGTACCCCTAAGGCCAATAAAATCATCAAGGCGTACCACATACTATTGTTACCTTTACCTCTAAAGGCCAATGAATATCGTATCCCTTAATTTTAGTCTATAGTATCGTTCTATCTTTGAATTTTCGCCAATAGAATAACTTTTAGTTCAGAGGTTGTGTAAGTTGATTTTCGCACTATATTTGCTTAAGTCTTTTGCACATTAACATATAAATTCATTCCGAGATTTTCTTCGAGTTCAATTTCTAATACGAACGTATGAATTGCATTAAATATGAAATGTGTTTTAGCTGCGGCTCAGATGTGGTCACGACTGCGAAAGAATACAATGATACCATGGGGAAGGTGTACAAATGCTGTAACTCTTCTGGACAGAAGAATCATTATAACTCCACAGACCCGCAATGCCCTTTAAAAATCGTAACATACGTAAAAAAGGGTTGTGGGAAGAAGACGCGTCCTCTAATAGCTATCACGGAACGCTATTGCTACCTTTTGCAATTTACAAGGCAGGGTGGCAGTTGCCAGTCTCGAGCCAAAATATCTGCGAAGCTGTTATCGGAAATCACGACCACAGTCGTCATAAATGCCTAGAAACTACTCTTTAATAGCTGAATCTCAGCACCCTTTATTTTCAGCATTGTGATGCTCTTCGATGCTTTCAATAAACGAGTCCAAAAATTTCTCACCGATCTGATCCTTCACGATATATCGTTCGCTTTTGAATCTTTCTAAGTTCGCTACCAACATTTCTTCCCATTGCTTCGAAAGGTGACGTCATAGGATAGCCCCTCTCTTTGGTGCCTGTGCCAGTTGTCTCAATGTTGAAATTTGTAAGTTCACTTGACGATAGGATACTCATAGGATAGTGGAAAGGCATTTTTAGTAAACGAATGTCAGGGCGTCGTATCGCACTCGACAAGAACTGAGACGTTCGTCCAATTGGCATCAGTAAATCATGGCGCCGCTTGTTCACCAAATACCTTTTCGTAGTAGCAGAAAAAGACGCGGCGGACGAGTGCAGCATCGAAAATCTCAGCGGGGTTATATCGGCGGGAATCGAGGTAGCACAACTTTCGGCTTTCGGCTAATGTAATCGTACGCGGAAACCACTAACGAGATGATTAGAGTTTTATCTTAGTAGATACCAGAAACGCTTTCAATGAACTCAACCGCTATACCCAGAAAACGGGATGATGACTCGGCGTCATACCTTCGCACGTCGGTGAAACTATTCTATCTTCGACAGAATTTCGTGATGGCTTAATGCTCCGATATACACGTATACCTTCGAACCTGCCAACTTCTTGCGACGGCTGTGGCGAGTTCAAGTTGTGTGACGTGAATTACGCCCTTGATTGCAATAAGGGTGGTTTGGTCACAGCTCGACACGACAAAATCGTGATGAACTCAGAGATCTACTTGCATATGTGTTTAGTCCATTCCGTATCCGATGCGAACATATGATAAAACCTGCTCTGATCCGTACCTATGGTACCAAAGCGCATGTGACAAGTGCTTCCTCTTCATCCGTCTTTCTGCATGCAGATCGCAGTGATATTTTGATTCGTGGTTTTTGGGAGGATCGACAGATACTATTTTTGATGTTTGCGTAACGAACTTTAACAGAAACGTTTATCGGAATTGAAGCGGCATTGCAGTGGTACAAGATGTTTACTGGAACACTCAAAGATGAAGGATTTGAACTAAATCCCTATGATAAATGTGCGGCGAATAAAATAATCGACGAAGAGCAATGCACATTAGCTTGGCATGTCGATGATGTCTTAGCATCACATAAGAAAGAGAAAGTATTGAAATATATTAGCGACTTAATGCAGAAAGAATATGGAGAGGTGAAGATTACCGAAGGAAATGAACATGATTTTCTTGGAATAAAAATAAAAATTAATGAAGACAGAACCGTGACAATTGATATGAAGGAATCTATACGAAATCGATTTCTTTGAAGAATATGATCATAGTGTAGATCCAGATACAGTAACCCCAGCAGCAAATTATTTATTCAATGTAAACGACGATGCAGAAGAGTTAGATAAGAACAAAAGTGAGGGATTTCATTCAACAACTGCAAAACTACTTTATATAATGCAACGAGCTAGATCAGATATAGAAACATCAGTATCATTTCTCATGAAAAGAGTATCAAAGAGTAATGTCGATGATTGGAAGAAACTAAGACGGGTGATTGGTTTTCTCAAAGGAACAATAGATGAAAGAAGAATGATTGGTGCGACATCGCTCACTGAAATCTTAACATTTATTGATTCAGCTTAAGCAGTTCATGCAAATTGTCGGAGTCATACAGGTGGATTATGTTGATATTTGATCCTAATAATATGCAATCAGCCAATGTAGCTAGATCCTTACCCTCACGAACGTTTAATCCAATGAAGATATGCGCAGTATTAGAACCAAATAGGATATAACAATAT
>Ga0115008_10001851_pt1 | contig 17414 bp, 10 predicted proteins | sample FraStrMetagenome_FD_87164 | JGI IMG/M metagenome (GOLD analysis project Ga0115008, IMG submission 87164) | Marine eukaryotic phytoplankton communities from Arctic Ocean - Fram Strait ARC3M Metagenome | ecosystem: Environmental > Aquatic > Marine > Oceanic | place: Fram Strait | collected...
CAACTCTTGGGACACACACAGGATGGATGGATTTAGCTAATCATGTTTTACGTCTTCACATTCCTTTAAAAGTTCCAAAAGGCACTTATTGTGGGACTTGGGTTGACGGGTGTGTTGAATTGCAGCGCGTTGGGAAAGTTATTTGTTTTGATGACTCAAAATTACATCGCGCTTTCAATTACAGTGAGGAAGAACGAATTGTCTTGATTCTAGATGTACTGAGGCACTCAAATGGAGATGAGATTGAAGATTTAGATGCTGTGGGCGAAGGCCGTAAATTGATCCCAGAAGGAACTTCCACTGATGGCCACTCTAATGAATTGGATGATTTTATCAAAAGTCAGGGTTTTCTATAAAGAAAATGAATTCATGCAATATACTTAATATTGCAATTCATGAACTTGAAGTCATCACGTAGTCAATGATTCACTGTACGGTTACACATATAAAAGCATCACAAAGCAATGCATCGAAACGGTCAAACTTCACATACATTAGAATCATCAATTCGTATAACATGAATTAAGAGGATAAGGGGTACAATTAGTTATAGTGATCATCGTGTTTTTTATCCATCGCTTTCGTTGCTTTTTTTCATGGGATTCAATTTTGTAGAACTTGAAATTTAATTGTTTACCCACTTTTGATAACAAATTAAACTCTAGAGCGAATTCGTCATCAAGTCATCTTTACTTCTGTAACTAATGCTTAGATTCTGGTCGTCTTTTCTAAATCTTGAAATGATAAATACTGACTGAACCTTATCAATTAGCATAACTCGTCAAATTTTCTGACCTCAATTTAGAAACGGGTGATACTCATTCCTTGTTTGCTACGCTTTTAAATTAGATGGGAATGATGTAAAGTGATAGATGTACTATTTGTGAAAAAAGAAATTAATCTAGTCTCATTAATGTTTGAAACCCCGCCAAAATTTATAAATTTATTTTCTGAGGTAAACAAACAAAGGTAAGAGTGAAAATGGCGAGAAAAAGAAAGAGGAACAGGCACAGAAAGAAACGGAGACATATGCAAGCGAAGGCAGTGGAACTTCTTGTAAATGATAGTTTTAAGCACGCAAACCACAAGGAGTTCATTAAAGACATTGAAAAAAAGGAACTTTCTCTGTTGAATAGGAGCATTTTTGTGACTAATGTAAAAAACTTGAACAATGCAACGAATCTCGCTCTTTTGAAACATTTTTTTGAAGCAAATTATGGCAAAATAGAGTCTTGTCAAATCACAACATTCAAGAAAAAGAAGACCAATCATTCGAATAATTATGCTCCACCAGCAAAGATCGTGTTCCGTATGGCAAATTCTGCAACGAAAATATTTGGAAAGAGTTTAGAAGAAGCAAGGAGAGATAGAGCACAAAAGCTCATACATGCTTCTATTGCTCATAATGGTAGACGAAATCCTGGATACCTTCGAGTAATGCCAACTACAGGATCAGTTACACATCATGCAAGACTTTCGTCCATTCTTCATAATGATCAGGATGAATTGTCAAAAAAAATCAGAGTGAAATCTCTTAGTTTGGGACATTGGGTCCCAGATGATGCGTTGGTGGAACTCTTTCCAGAAGAAGTAGCTAGTGCTTTGGATCAGCATACTCCAGAATTTGTAGAGGAGTTTAAAGGTTTTTATGATTCAGATCTCGTTATTGATTTAAGGCGGAGAAGCATTACGGTCGTCACAAAAATTCTTCAGAACCCATTAGATCTTTCTTTTCTCTTAGCAGAAAAATACTTCGAAATAGTTATCCGTTTGAAGCAAATTAATAGCAAAATAATGGTAACAATGGATTCAGATCAAGGTTGCTCTTTATTATTCAATTGCATTGACCCTCCAAAACTATATCAAGTTGTTCAAAGCACTTTGGATGAATCGGAAACAAGGACTCGTCTGACAAGTATGTATAGTGCTCCATTTGGACATTGTCATGGATTTAGACTATCTTTACCTGAAGATGAGATTAGCATGTTTATGGAGGCTCATCGAAATGATAGATTCAGCAAAAACCTTTGGGACTTTGGTCTTATTGATAATAATATCTTTAGAGGGTCAGATGATTTAAACATTATTTCAATTAAGGCTATTACTTATTGCGAAAAATCAAAAGAAAACTTAGAATCATATTTGAACATGATTCCTAATCGCAAGATAGGTAAGAAGAAATGATTGAATTTAAGTTTCATTGGTACCATTGACAGTATGGGCAACACCAAATTATTGACTCACCCTCACGATTCGTATAGAATTTTTGACTCGATCTATCCTTGAGAGTGGAAAATGTTTTAGTTGGTACGATGCCTTGTACAATCGGGTTGAAACAGAAGGTAATAGTCTTAACTTTTTTGAGCTTTTATCTAGTTATAACAATGATGTACAAATACAGCGAAATGTAAGATCCCAACAGTTCACTTTCATTTTATAATATTTTCTGATCCAAAATAAACACTCCTCATCTTTTTGTTCAGGTTCTTGAAAGCATACAAAGTTTGCCAAGGTGTACCCGATTTCCTACCCAAATTCTCCAACAGATGCTTTTTGATCAAGGGATAGAAGATTCTACCACTAATTTTCCTGAATACTGCATCGAACTTCCAAGACTTTTGGTGACTCCCACAAAATGTGTCATATCAGGCTTTGACCTTGAAATGAGTAATAGAGTCGTCAGGCACTTCATTAATGAAGGAAATGCAGCCGTAGATTTTATGAGAGTAACATTTTGCGACGAAAATGGCGAAAAAATGTTCAGTGATGATTTCAAGGCATCTCAAATTAGTGAAAGGATAAAGAACCTTATTCTTTCAGGCGTGACGATTGGAAAATGCAGATACAAATTTCTAGCCTACTCGTCAAGTCAATTAAAAGAGTGTTCTATATGGATGGTGAATAGTCAGAAAAATGAAAATATCGTTGAAGATATCCGGTCATGGATGGGAGACTTTTCTAGTATCCGTGTCCCGAGCAAATTTGCTGCACGAATGGGACAGTGTTTTTCAACAACTGTTCAGACCCTCACGGGAAATTCAGAAAGTTCTGGACTTATAAAATGGATTTTCGGGTCTCGAGAAAATGAATTACGGATAAACGATAATACCCCCGATGTAAATTCGAATTCTGGAAGTTGCCACTCTGACGGAACAGGTCTAATTAGACGTGGAATATTATTGGATGTGGTAAAAAAAATTCCTTACATAACTCAAGAGGAAATTGAACATACTTCAATCATTCAAATTCGATTCGGAGGGGCCAAGGGTACTCTGACTGCATGGGAAAATCTTCCAAAACTTCGAAACTATGATGTCTGTCTAAGAGGAAGTATGATCAAATTTCCCTCCCAATATAGACATTTAGAAGTCATCAAAACAGGAAAGCATATACCTTACTTCCTGAATCGTCAAGTAATAATGCTTCTTTCTACTCATAAAATACAAGCAACCGAACTCCTCAACATGCAATCGAAAATGCTTGATGACTTGGACGCAATTTTGTTCAATAGGGATATGACAATGGGGCTTTTACCTCAATTAGGTGCACCAAATAGTCATGTTCTATCGTCTGTGATGCATATGCTGTCCAGTGGTCTCACTCCAAAGTTTGATCCCTTTGTATTTTCTTGTGTCCATGCAATACGAAATCATCATTTAACCAACTTGAGAAAAAAGAGCAGGATTTTTGTTGAAAAGGGAGGAGTTTTTATTGGAGGAATGGACGAGTCAACAAAAATAAAAGAAGGATGCGTGTTTGTGCAAGTACGAAAGAAATCTTTCACAGATAAATATTCATTTCAGCCTCTCGTTGGACCAGTTTTAGTGACAAAGCACCCAGTTACTCATCCTGGAGATGTTAGAATGTTGCTAGCTGTAGATATTCCTGAATTAAGAGGACACAAAAACGTCATTCTATTTAGTCAATATGGTGAACGCTCTGAACCTGATAAAATGTCTGGATCAGATCTTGATGGTGACGAGTTTGCAGTTACATGGGATGAGCGTCTTTTCTTGAGCGACTGGAATTGTTGTAAACATTTAGGAGGGAACTCTTATAAACTAAAAAATGGAAAGGCCGTGAAGTTGACAACTCATAATCTGCATGAGCTGCACAAGGTTAATTGCCCCCCGATGCAATTTGATACACAGGCGCAAGCAGCTGAAGTACCAAGAGTAACTGATGAGCATCTTGTAAATCATTTCCTAAATTTTGCAAAAGCAGATACCCTTGGGCGTATATCAATGCTATGGTTAGATCACGCAGCAAAGAATAAATCAGCATCCTGTAATGATTGTCTCCGGTTGGCTGAATTGCATTCGATAGCTGTAGACTTCCCCAAGAGTGGGACTCCTGCTCAAATTCCTAAAGAACTCCTTTTGCCCTCTTATGAACCTCGTCCACATTGGCGGGAAAAAAAAGGTAGTGACGTATATCACTGCAAAAGTGCTGTTGGTCAACTCTACGATGACATTCTATCGCGTGGATCAATCAGTAAAGTTCGTGATCATACCGCTCTTGCTGGAAGAAAATTCAACAAACATGGTCAATTGATATGTATTAGGAGTAAGGGGACATGCAATACAAATAACATGTATAAAACAGAGGTAGTAGAAAAGTTGGGTCTTTTGGATGCAATGGGATCAAACAATGAGGAATTGAAGAAAGAGACAGTTGAGACTATTCTATTCGCCGAAGAACAACGAGATAATTACGAGGATGATATTATGTCAATGATGAATAAATATAAAATACATAGCGAGGGAGAAATTTTAACTGGATGCATCAGTAAATTCCACAAATTGCACAAAAGGAAACAGCATAAACTGGCGGAGGAAGTTCGATACCAATGTAGAGAGTTGTACAAATCATACCGAAGGGACTTTCTTAAAGAAATTCTCCTCCAGGTTAAATCATTAGATTTGGATGATGACGGCATAGATGAAAATACGGAAGAAATATATATTCAATGGGTTGAAATGGCTGTCTCAGAACCATTGAAAAATTTGGAGTATAGATTCACTACTTTTTCATCAAAAATGAGAGAGATTGGATCTAATATTTTTTTCGATTTTACAGACATGATGTCAATTCGATCTTATGCACAAAAAGTTGCCTCCGCATATTATTTAGTAACATTCAACCGCAATAATAACGATATCGGGGATACAGATAATGTGGCGCAAAATAATCATCTCGACTTGGTCCTAATGAACTATGTGCAAGTCGAAGAAAGGAAGAATTATGGAAACGACCGCCATGCCCTTTTTAGTTTTCCTCATATTATTTTTGATGTTATTGATATTGGATTGAACGAAAGGATTACGACAAGCTAAATATATTATGTTTTGTTTTGTCCTTACAGAAACTCCTCAATTTTTAAAGAACAAGAGAGTATCTATGGTAGCTTTTACTATACCAATAAAAAGCTATGATATTTTTGGCTCGTTAGTTATATGTTCAAATAATCTTTGTAGCCTTCTTGAAATCATCACTCTAGAAACATTTGTATTACAGAGAAGACTAAATTGTGAGCAAAAGGAACAACTCTGAAATGTAAGCTTTTTGCTTAGTAGTGACATCAAAATTAGGAACAAATTAGAAACAAATTAGTAAGAAAAAGATATTTGCTTAGGTATGTAGTACCCATACTGAAACAATTATGGTGACTTTCGTATCTTTCAGTACGTGAAAGATTACGTATGGTACTCTATATCAAGCAGGAGTACGTTGTTACGATCCCAAGTTGACGCCAAAATTCAATGGAACTTCGAGAACAAATGGTCCAAGATGAGTACTCAATCGTCTAATTCTGCAAGTATTTCACCTATGCTGGAGCAGGACATCGAAGAGGAAAGAATAAATGAAGAGACTACAGGCTTGAGTAGAAGTATAAGCAGCATCCAAAATGATGATAACGTACGTAAGGCAGGAAAAGTTCTAATAAGAGGAATGTTTAGACGGGTTTGGAGGCCACGATATCTAGAAATTCGAAATGATGGTAGTGTGAGATACTACGAACCTTGCTCTAACAATGACTTGGAAGCCCTGAATCATAGCTTACATTCCAACATTGAGCATAATTTCGGGGAAGGTCATGATCAAGAAATACAGTGGAATGATGCTGCTATGATTAATGAAATCAAATCTGCCACTTCTTTGACAATTCCACTTCACCAAAGCGATGAAAACAATTTTGCTCTTGGGAAAAATAAATCTACAAATTCAATTAATTCGTCTACTGATCAATTGCAAGATAGCCCTGAATCAAAAAGTTCTAAATTAGATAGTTGGGACGTTCTTTCTACACCTTCCCCCCATCAAAATTATTCCAACTCCACAAAACGCTTGCGACTAAAAGCTACCATGATGATTCATGACGTTCGTGCTATTGATGCAACTCATCGTGACGCTCACATCGGTCTCCCAAGAAATGTTTTCGGATTTTTATTTCATAGCAATTCAACACCGGTAGATCAGAACCAAACCCCACGACAAAGATCATATTCATCAGATTCAAATACTAAACAATCTCATCAAAAAAAAGTGGAGCAAAACCAAAATCAATCTTCAAATTTTCCAAGCAAAACAAAAAACGACGAGGTATTAGCTGAGAAAGGACAAAAAGGTCCCTTTCCATCCATACCTGATACATATAATGATGCTATTAAACATTTACAAAAGATAAACACACCACCATCTAGGGATTACATGTGTGCTGTAAGTACAGAAGAAGAGGCAAGAGAATGGTTGGTTGCTTTACAATGGGCAGCTGCAAAAATGGGGACAGACACATTATTTTTGAATAAAGATTCAAAAGAAAAACAATCTATGCAACCAAACATGAAAGAAAGAGATGAGCATTTTATCATGGAGGATTATTGCATTCCTTCTCTTTCTTCTACGTCATCTTCAGCTCCACCACCCAATCAAATATCGGCAGATCAAAACCAGATTCGTAGACGAAAAGGGCACCTTAATAAAGAAGAAGTTAATGCGAACTTGAATTCCACTCAACCTAATCCTCGACAAAGAGCACGTACAAAGCGAAATGAAGCAAAAATTGTTATTACTAAAGTTAGAAAATTCCGAATTCAATTGTTCCCTTTCCAAATGGTGTATGAAATCCGCATGATATTGATTGACCATTCCAGCACAAAGCATAATCTATCCACCACCACAGGACACAAACAAGACAATGAAACATTTAGCATCCAGGAGCAAACTATATTTCGTTCTCATTTTGAGTTCCATGTTCTATTAAAAAAACTGAGAAATGAGTGTAAAAGCAACGACAAAAATTCAACGCAGAATCGAGGAAACACTTTTCACATTCTCCAGAGAGCAGAAATTGATCTAGAAAATAAAATGCATGATTGGAATGATGTCAAAGAAGACAATAATTCCTTGGATGAAACCGATCCTGAAAACATCTTACTCCAAAATATTGATACTTTAGACAAAGTTTTACGGTTGCTTACATCCGATCCTACAACTTGTAACTCTAAATCAATGCGTGAATTTTTGTTTCTAAAGCATTCTAGCCCAGCTTCCAACGAATCCAAACGACATGGAATCTCTAAAAAGAAATTGATCTTAGATCCCGGCGAGAGCACAGATGACTTTGTAAAAAAGTGGTTATGGCATGATGTAACAGACACAATTTCAAGCAGTAAATGGGCTCACTTTTTCATCATGCTTACTTGCCTCCGATATAAACGGGTGTTTTTACAGTCAATTCTTTCATTGATATTGTTTATGTACATTGAAATTAACCCACCTAATCAAGCTTCAGGTTCTACATCTAGGAACACGCGATGGTGGCAACGCAATATCACAATGAGAGTGGACATTTTATTGGCTGTGATAATGATTTCTTTTGCATTGGGACGTGAATTTTCCAGGTTAAATATGCAGGCTCAATTACATCTGAGCACAACGTCGGAATCCAGCAGGAAAGCAATTAGACATTATATTCAAAATTCTTCATGGTTTGAACGCTTGCTTCGATTTCTAAAAATTTTTAATGAAAAGGATGTACCTACCCATATTTCATCAAAGGAGATAAACCTGAAAGAACAAACATCAAAGAAGAAAAAGAAAGAGGTTGCGATCAGGCATGCTCATGCAGATCATGTAGAAGAAGATGAAGAAGACGAGAGATCTACACCTACTGTTTTACCATCTCCTCTCCCATTATGGCCTAACAATGGAGGAATCAGCTGTTGGTCGGAACCTAGACCTAGTACCTTTAGAACTAGGGGGAAAACATACCTCAGAGACAAGGTGAAAATCAAATCAACTCAAAGCATGTTCACTTGTCAAGGAGTTGATTTATGGCTTCGTGACGAACCTATGACACATATAGCACGTCATCCTTTGATTCTTGGGGGCAAACTACACAAAGGGGATGAAGATACCCTGCTTATTAATTTCATGTTACCCTTTGGTAACTTTGTCGGATACTTTACCATTCCACCACTAGAAACGCTTCCAGATCATTTTGCCCGAGTATGGAAAAAATTTCGTGAAGGCGATAAAGCGTATCGGGATGCGCGTTTGAAACTACTTCCTGTGGTCATTGATGGTCCTTGGATTGTTCGGAAAGCAGTCGGTCCTGGTTCTGCTCCAGCCGTATTGGGTAAAGTCATTCCTCTTGAGTATTACGAAACTCCGACGAGTCAAGATGCTGATGAGAAGGAACAATATATTTTAGAAGTGGATGTAAATATTACATCTTCCCGTATCGCCAAAGCAATCTTAAACGTGGTAAAGGGACATACAGATGTGCTAACTATAGCATTGGCGTTTATTATTGAAGCTGTCAGCGAAAGCGAGTTGCCTGAATGCGTTTTAGGATCCTTTCAAATTCATGAGATCAATATTAAAAAATGTCCTAAATTGCCACCACTTTAGGAATGATTTTGTCCTCCACAGTCTTCTTATGGTAGTAAACTGCAGGAACTGAATAATTTCATGTAATAAAAGTGTAGATGGAATTTGAACTAAAGCGAGGCCTATTGTTTTGTACGCGATATTGTAAAGAATCGTTTGTAAATAAGATTAATTCTGAGTATTAAAATGACACTATTCCATATTTATAGTATGTTTCAGTTCTACATTTTCTTCTACCATGAGCTATTTATCACTTTGCATCTCAAAGAAACGAATGCAACCAGTCTTTATATCATTTTCATCCAACGCCAGTGCAGCGCCTACAACCAAACGAACTTGACCTTCATTCTGAGATACTGCTAATGATTCACCTAATCGATCTCCAGATTCTCCTTGTATTGATTTTCCCATAGGAGACCATACGGAACCTGTTTCGTCATATTGATAAACGCTCACATAATTTCCTCCGTTCCAAGGGAGAAATGGGGCAGGTCTAGATCCAAGTGCGCCTGCAGCCACAATATTTCCGTCCGCAGATAATTTCACAGACACTCCCAATTGCTCTAAGGACGAATCTCCAAATATAGGCTCTCCCACTCGATCCCATGTACCTGAAAACACATTATGTTGATAAATACGAACTGATCCACTTCTTACAATACTTTTGTCGTTGCTTCCTTCCCAACGAGCACCAATTGCAATTCTAGTCCCATTTTGAGATAAATGTACAGAAAATCCAAATAAACTATCTGCAATTCCAATTAAAACATTACCTTTCAGATTCCAAGAATCAAGTTCAGAATTATACTCATAGATGCGGACACGACCATTATCTACCTCAAAGGAATCGATATCATCATAATGAGGACCGCCAATTGCCACTATAGATCCACTGTCATCCAATGAAATAGAACGTCCATCTGAAGAATCAGTTTGATCTCCCACTATCTTAGATCCTATGGATTCCCACTCCTGTATATTTACATTATATTGATAAATCTGAACGCATCCTTTTTTTTGTTGATAAGATCGTGACCCCACTGCTAAGATAGAACCATCACCATTCAGACTAACATCAAATCCAAATTCCTCTTCAGGGCTGTCACCAATAAGATCCGAACCGAATGGAAGCCAATCCTGTGTATTGTCAATGTATTGAAATACACGAACATGTCCTATTTTTGACTGAAATAATCCTTTATCATTTTCAATCCCGAAATCCGGCGATCCAACAGCGACGATAATGTTGTTTTCACTATTCGATGAAATGCTTACAGATGTACCAAAATGATGTTCAGCATAATCTCCAATTAAGTTGGGTCCCAACTGTGTCAATGCTACTCTGTCAGAGTCTTGTTTGAGTTGCAATATTTGTACCATTCCAGCATTTTCAAGATCTGGTTTAGGTGAAGCATTTTCAGATCCAACAATAACGATATTCTCTTGATTCATATCCACTGCACTATTTGACAAATGGTCATCCAATGATCCTCCTGTATAATCTCCATTATTTGTACCATAAAAAGGATTCGTAATTTCCTTCCAGTCATTGGATATCACAGAAATTGTAGGGGCGATGGTGGGGGCAAGGATTCCAACAGCTGTTGGTTCACAATCAGGACAAGCCAAAGAGAATACAAATCCATACGTATTTACAGGATTATCATCTTCAAAATCAACATATAGGTGATAGGTTTCACCATATTCAGACTCCATTTGAATAACATTACAACCAGAATTTGTATTGGTAGTCGTATCTTGTTTTCCCAACCAACATCTATCTTTGTCCAATAATCGTATCCTAGCTGTACAGATGCGTATATCAAGACAAGATCCTGTTCCAACATAGGTATACCATTTGCCTTTGGTGGTCGTGGGTGTATCTTGAGGAAAATCAATATTATTCGTGGAACAGAATGGTACTTGATATTTCACAGAAAGTGACATATCAATTTCATCAATAATCTTGTGAGAATCTTGATTGCATTTGATTTGAGGAAAGGAAGATGTATCCATATCATGATTGTAGATGATGGTTTTTTCTCTGTTTGGGTGTGGAGCATTATTATTATTGTTGTTTTGCAATGAAGTATTTGTGGAAAGATCTTTTCGTAGTAAAGCTGATGGGACAGCTATAATCACAATTAAGATAAGTGAAATACATGTAGAGACTATGATTTTGTTCCTTTTATTCCAAAAGGGCTTGGATATTATGCTTTGTTTTTGGACAATGCCTTCTAAGTCAGTACTAAGAGCAATGCTATGCACTTCATCGTCCATTATTTTCTATTCAATCAAGATCTTAGGTAATTCCTCTTCGCAGCTGTTAGATGAATGATTTTTAGATTGAAAATGTGTTTTTAATTGTTGATGTGATGGAATTGTTTCAGTGTAGTTTGGTGTTGAGAACGAATTATGTGCATGAGTCCTTTAAGCTTTAGGGTCAGCTTCTAACCTATACGTAGGTTTCAGTACAGGTTCTACGAGTGTAGAAAATGGCCAAATCTTGAGTGTAGAAACATGATATAATTGTTTGAAAAAAAACCTTGAGCGCACGAATATGTAGCAATTATTTACCCGAGGTAGTTTTTAGTTCTATCCATTCGGGTGCAATAATCATGAACAACCCCAAATGGAGAGGATCGCTGCTAACGTGGCTCCTCTTACTCTCATTCACACAATCATTTCAAATAGTTATGGCCGTGGATCGATCTAAATTTCGAACTTGCGATCAGACATCATTTTGTCGGCGTCATCGAAAATCAAAACCAGAACCTTTGAAACAGTTTTCCGTCGATGCATCGTCTATGAAATTCACTGTACCCACCAAAGAACGTCATAAGGAGGAAGAACAAACAGATGATATTGAAAAACCTGGAATATGGAGTAGTATTTTTGGTTCTTCGGATGATAAAGGTTCCTCCAAATCAAGGTTTGTCGGTCCAGCACCTATTTTTTCGGCTAGGCTCGTTTCTTCCAAGGAAGAATTGCAGTTAACATTACATTTGCAAGATAATGGAATTTCTCGTATTCGCGTTACTGAAACGGATGAATTTATTGAATCCTTGGAAAATTTTCAAACCAAAACACCTCGTTGGACCAGCGATTCGTTAGTATTAAAAGGAGAAGAAATGAAAATGGTTTCACATGTTGATTTTCTTACCAAAGGGAGTACCGACTTGCAATCCTATGTTGATCGTCTGGTATTATCTTCTCCATCGTCATCGTCAGAAACTGATAATTACGTTGGTTTTAAATTTCACGAAAATATGATTTTACTACGATTGGATTCCTTTGAATTGCATTTATTAGAAGATGATCAAAGTCAGAGTCTTCCTACAGTTTCTATCAATGCTCAAAATCTCATGTATTTCGAACAACGTCGTAGTTACAAACATTCTACAGATAATCCACATGAAGTACAACGACAAGCAGCAGCACTACAGAAAGAAGAATCATCCACCGCTCAAGAAGATGGAAATGATAACGAAAAACCAAAGAAAGAGATTGTAGGATATTGGGAAGATGGAAAAGCTATTTATTCAGATGGTTCAAGAGAGGATGATGATAATGACAATGTGCAAGAAGGAGCACAAATGCTTCAGCAAGAAGAAGAAGAAGATGAGGATGAAGTTGGTCTTTGGGAAGAAAAATTCCAAAGTCACTTTGATAGTAAGCCCAATGGTCCCATGTCAGTAGGTCTAGATATAAGCTTCCCAAAATCTCAACATTTATTTGGTATTCCTGAACATGCTTCAGAAACCTTGCTGCGAACTACAATTGGAGAAAATTCTCATTACAGTGATCCCTATCGCTTATACAATCTTGATGTATTTGAATATGAATTGGATGAAACCATGGCACTTTACGGATCCATCCCTTTTTTGGTATCTCATCGTGTAAATGAAGCCAAAGAATCATCTACAGTTGGAGTATTTTGGTTTAATCCTACGGAAACCTTCATTGATGTTTATGAAGAAACCTCCTCTGCTGGAACAGGTACACATTGGATGTCCGAAAGTGGTATTGTAGATATTTTTCTTCTCCCAGGAGGAAATCAACCCTCCAAGATTTACAAACAGTACGCGTCTTTGACTGGATACCCTTACCTGCCTCCTACTTTTGCCTTAGGATATCATCAATGTAGATGGAACTATCGTGATGAAAATGATGCTTTAGCAGTCCACACCAATTTTGAAAAATACGATTATCCTTATGATGTACTATGGTTAGATATTGAGCACACAGATGGAAAACGATACTTTACCTGGGATACGCACCAATTTCCTAATCCTATTCCAATGCAAAAACAGATTGCTTCCCAGGGAAGAAAAATGGTAACCATTGTAGACCCCCATATCAAACGTGATAATGGTTATTATATTCACAAACAAGCAACCTCCAAAAAAATGTATATTCGTGATAAGGATGGAAAAGATTTTGATGGATGGTGTTGGCCCGGATCCTCTTCCTATCCAGATTTCACGAATGCTAGAGTAAGAGAGTGGTGGGCACATCAATTTCATTACAGTAGTTACAAAGGATCAACCGAGACTCTCTACACATGGAATGATATGAATGAACCTAGTGTTTTCAATGGTCCCGAAGTTAGTATGCAAAAAGATACTTTAAATTTAGATAATATTGAACATCGTGAGTGGCACAATCTATACGGTATGACCTTTCATAGGGCTACTTCAGAAGGTTTGATCCTTCGTAATAAACATATGCCAAGTGGGGCAACAAGGCCTTTCGTTCTATCCAGAAGTTTCTTTGCAGGAAGTCAGCAGTATGGTCCTATGTGAGTATTTCTTTCTTTTTCTATACTCAATAAAAGTTGCATTGCTCACGACCTATCTGATGCGTAATTTATTATAGCTGGACAGGTGATAATACTGCTGAATGGTCGCATCTCGTGATTGCAGCGCCCATGCTTTTATCTTTAAATATTGCTGGATTACCTTTCGTTGGTGCTGATGTTGGTGGATTTTTTGGTAATCCCGATGCTCAATTAATGGTCCGATGGAATCAAGCGGGAGCGTAAGTTTTTCTTATTTTCTCATCCAATTTTTGTTATATGATTCCCTGTAACTCATCTCGGGTGCTTCAATATCTACAATCATTGTTTTGAATACGTTTCATATCTCTAGATATCAACCTTTTTTCAGAGGCCACGCACACCATGACTCGAAACGAAGAGAGCCATGGGTGTTTGGAGAGGAAACATTGCAGCACCTTAGAAAAGCAGCTATGGCAAGATACGCCTTGATTCCATATTGGTATACAACTTTTTGGGTTGCAAGTACAACTGGCATGCCCATCATGAGACCAATGTGGATGGAATTTCCAACAGTTAAAGAGATTATTAGTATAGATGATCAATACTTAATTGGATCTGATCTACTCATTAAACCAATTACTTCTCCAGGCCAGACATCTACTGAAGTTGCTTTTCCCCAATCTTCTTATTGGTATGACGTTGACACAATGGAACGTGTGGCACACTCTCCTACTACAGATGTGCTGAACTTGAGCGTTGAGGCACCATTGGATAAAATTCCAGTTTATCAAAGAGGAGGTTCTATTATTTCTCGTAAAGTTCGTCTTCGTAGAAGTGTACCTCTTATGTTTGTAGACCCCTACACTCTATACATTGCATTGGATGCCAACCAGAGTGCCAATGGTATATTGTACAATGACGACGAGAATTCCTTCTCCTACGAAATTGGAGAATACACTTTATCTTCTTTTAGTGCAGACTTAGCTGAATCTAAATTGTTAAAAAATAATGTTTCAACTGGAAATCCAGAGTGGAATAATGACGAAACACGAGGAATGGTGGAAAGAATTGTCATTTTAGGATTGGAGCGAACCCCTTCTAAGATCACTGTAGAGGGACAAGATCTTGTGCATACTTATGACCCGCAACAAATGCTGCTTGTGATTAAGAAGCCAAATGTTTCTGTTATGCATCAATGGGAAATTTCATTTGATTTCTAGATTTATTATTGATCTCAAATTAATCGATATAATAGGAAGCTATGGTATTTAGTTATGTCGCTAACAAACCATCAATAAAATATCGGCTTGAGTGCATAATACCTATCCTAAATAAAATCATAATCTTTGAAGTAATTCTCAGCCTCTCAACATTATTCATTTGTATGAACCACAAGCTTCAAAATTTGTATTGATGCTATATCCTAAAATGAATATGATTAAAATATACTTATAATGCGCTTAAATTGGTGACTTGGATGCGTCTTTTCTTGGTTTTTTTGGGATCAAGATTTGATTTAGTTTCTTTTTGAATTTTTGCTGCTTCTAAATGTTCTACAACTGTCGTCACAGAAATTCTTTTTTTGTCCTTTTTCTTCACCTGTAAAACATTGATTTCTGGAGTTTCTTTTGAAGTAACAATTTTTTTCTCCTTGTGAACCTCTTTTGTAACGTCAACAATACCTGGGGTCAAGAGGGCTCTCTTCTTTTCTTTCGTCTTCTTCTTCACAACCATCATTTTCATTTCTGGTACTGGTGTATTTTGCTCAATTGGTTTTAATTCTTTTTTGCCAATAGATTGTTTAATCTCATTTTTTTCTTCTTCTTTAATGGCAGCAACACTGTTGCTGTCTCTTACATCCTTATAAACCTCTCCAAGCTCTCCATCTTCAAATGATAGGATAGAAATATAACCATCACTACTAGAAACTATCAAATGTCTTCCATCTCGTGTCCATTCGCAATCTGTCAATCCAGCATAATGCAATCCTTGTGCCACGGCCAATGGTGTAAAATGATAGGTATCATAAATTAATACTGTATCAATAGTTAATACAGCAAAAATAGTTCGATAGGAAAGGTTGAATTGTGTTTGAGTATTTTTGTTTGGAATTGCAAATGGGATGGGATTGGCTTTTACTGCAATAGAGGGCTGCGTTGTAAAAAAACATTATGAGAAAAATCTAGAAATACTAGTAAAAGTGGAACACTCTCCAGAATTGGCGATAAACTTACCTTGTCCAAACCACTTAGAACAACAGCTGGTTTGTCAAAACGATGTCGAGCGAACAGGCACGTAGCAAAGGATGGAGGCGAGGATACTTGCTTCAGGTCATCTTCCATTTTCATATTGTTCAACGAGTTAAAATTAGTATGCCATAATGCCGTTGGGGCAATTAGAAAAGCTCCATCAGGTGTCCACGACAAACGTCGAAAAAATGACTCCACGGTTGATTCATCTGCGAATAAGTTGTTCCTTTTAGAAGGCGTACTAGTTGCTCCGTTAGTTTTGGATGGAGTGGAGTTTTTGTTATCATCCTCCTTAATTTGATAATACTTTATGGTTTTTGGTTTGCCCATGTCAAATTTACCATCATAATTTGGTGTCATCTGTGCATTTTGTGCTTTTTCAGTGTTTGACTTTCTCGATTTGATTTTTCTAGAATACACCTTGATGGTTCTATCACTTCCCTGACTTGCCAAATAATTTCCCAATGGATCCCATGCAACTCCTTGAACATAACTCAAATGGTCTCTTTTTCTCCAAATGCATTTCCAATCTAAGGCATTGGAATTGTTAACATTGGCATCACTGGAAGGGGTTGAAGATGATGATACCACTTTTTCATAAACAAGAATTTCATGATCTAGACATCCCACTACAAATCGTTTGGAATTTTTTCCCCATTGTAAATCCATAACATCTTCTGAGGGACTGGACTTCAGAATATGACAATGTAGATCTGATTCTTTTTCCAAATGAAACCACCAATCAATATTTTTGCAGTCCTTTTGATCAGAAGACGTTTGGATAGAATATAACAATATAGAACCTCCATCACCTGCTGTTGCTAAAGTTTCCCCATTAGGTGAAAACGCTACAGCATTGGTACTTCGTTGATTACGAGTGAGAGATAGTAAGTGCTGTGGTTCCATCAAAGAACCTTCTTGTAAGGAAGATGCTGGTGCCACTGCGGAAGAGTTCATTGACGCAGTGGAAGAAGAAGTTGAATCAAGAGTGACTTTCCACAAATTAACCTCTGTCGTGTTACCAGAAGTTGCCATAATGTGTTGACCATTTTTGGTCAAGTTTTGAAATGCATTATTTTTGCATTGCTGCTGTAATATTGAGAGTGAAAGAAGAGGCGCATTCTTGCCATTTTCTGTAGCATGCCACAAAATTTGAGGTGTTTCAATCTTCATGCTTCTTGGTGTTTCAAACGTTCCTATTCTGCATCAATTGATTTGTGGAAATATTGAACAAAACTTACAGAAAAATGGCTCACAAATATATTCTCTGATTAATTAGCGGGAATTTGGTATCCGTGCTTTTGGTCTCCATCTTCTAGTGCTCTCCTATTGAATAAGTAGAAACTAATACTGATTTTCATAATGTTCATTTTGGCGCGGACATAGCTATATTTGAACCGTACAATTGCTACGTGCTCATATTGCATAACAAGTTTTGGACGTAGCAACATCGTTTCTAAACTTTTTTCACGGCAAAGATAATGAACTTA
>Ga0115008_10001853_pt1 | contig 17410 bp, 14 predicted proteins | sample FraStrMetagenome_FD_87164 | JGI IMG/M metagenome (GOLD analysis project Ga0115008, IMG submission 87164) | Marine eukaryotic phytoplankton communities from Arctic Ocean - Fram Strait ARC3M Metagenome | ecosystem: Environmental > Aquatic > Marine > Oceanic | place: Fram Strait | collected...
ATATTGCTTAAATTTTATAGATAATAATAATTGGTAAAGAACAAACTCGATATCTTCAAAAAATTTTGCCAGGTCTTCTTCTTCGATTTCATAGACCAAATTGGCAACTGTAGCAGTAAATGGAGGACGTGATGGAAGCTATGATTATGTTCAGAAAAGTCCCGAGAACGACCGAATATGTCAAGACATGATAAGTATGATAATATATATGATAAGTATCATACCAATGAGACATCGATTTCGAGCGTCGTTGCTCTCGGTGCTGAAGGAAGCTCCATCATTTCACCATTGACAGCGATCTTGTTACCTTTCAAAACAGTAAAGAAAGGTTAATTATGGAAACGCAAACCGGTATCTCCGATAAAATCACCGAGCTGGATCTTCTTTCCTTTTGTCTTGGGTGGGTTTTGAATTTACTTGGGCAAATTTATTCAAAAAATATTTCTGTGTTGAATTTTGTTTCTCAATTTGTAATAACTCAACAATTATCGGTTTAACGGCAGCTTTTACAATGCATTACGAAAAGACATTTAGTTGAAATAACGAGTTTTTGACAAGATACCTGTCATTGACTGAATTTGGTCAATAAAGGCCAGAGAGAGACCAAAAGCTCGATTGCCCAAGTAATTTCAAAACCCACCTTGGGCTTTCCTTTGCCCATATCGAACTATCGCTCAGTCACGCAACCTTCAAAATATAATTTTAAAAATAAAATTGATGTTCTTTCTAATTTTTTGGAAAAAGATTTTTTTATTTTTTGAAGAGAGGGTGAATTCACCGGAATGTGAGCAGGCATTAGAATCATTTAAAACACACTTAGACAAGGTCAATATGGGAAGAAAAGTGCATGCTGGTTCGATTTATTGAGGTTAGGATCTGACGCTGAATTTTTCAAATATCGAGTAAATAACTCGCATAATCGATTTAACGTCACCGGACACGATGTCTCTGAATTAAAATATAATCATTAAAACTTGTGATCAACATACCTGGCTCGAACTTTCGTAGCGCGCTGGCAGCCTGCTTCGACAACGAGATCCAGTGCGAGTTTTACATTTTGTAGGCGTTTATCATCGTTATCAGCTTAAAATGCTATCAATAAAAATGTAACCGAGGACAATACCGGGAATGTTGTAAGAATGCTGAGAGACAAAGTATCCGTCGAGTTGACCGATAAGCATGATAAGATTGATTCCATCCCTGAAAGAGACACCAACATCCTCGAGCATTTCTTCTTCAACTCCAAGACAGCTGAGTTCACTGGCAACATATTTGACGAGAGTGCCTTTCAATTTTTCAAATTTGTCGTGATTTTCACGAAAGAGCTTTTCAAAGTTATCCCTGAATCGTAAGTTATTCTCTTAGTGTCAAAAACAAGCTTTCATACTCGTTACGGCGGTGAGTGTGATATCCAGATTGATAAACGCTGGTGTACATTATTTCTGTTCGACTTTTACGCACTATTTTTCCTGCAGGCGTTTTTTCAAGGATGACAATTTTAAACGGAATCTCTTCTGGAAGACGAACATTGCATTTATCGTCATAGAATTTTGTGAGAACCACAAGAAGATAGCAGATCGCGTGGTAGTTTTTTGTGTAAATACAGTCGACATATGCTCTTCTTCATTTTAAGGATTTTTTAAATGTTTTTCATAATGTAATCCCACCTTTCATCGTCTTCATCTTGGAAAAGTTCTTGATGAAAACCTTCGCATTCGTCTTGAATCATCTTGAGCACGTAATCGAGCTTGTCGAGCTGCCCTTGCTTCGTACAAACAATGTCGGGCTTTTCTAGTCTTTCCTGACCACCGTAGTGGAGATGCTCAAATAGCCTCTGTAAAACCTGGCCATCAAAAAGATCTTCTTCCAGGTCTTTGACAATAATTCTCTGACCGGCAAGACATTCATTTATCCACTGTTTAAGACAAGCGTCGAGCTCCAATACTTTTTCAGAATTTTTGCAGCTAGAACGGAATTTTAATTGCTCAATAAACAAAATAGCACGAACCTTGGAAGGACTAATGAGACAGTGTTTCGAGAGTCGGTTGAATTCAGCATTTCGTGCTCTTTCTCCTGAATAAATTCTTCATCAAGACGATCTGGGGCCTTCTCAGTCTGTTGCGCTTCCTGGTTTTTCACAGAAAGGTTTCTTAGCGTTCGAAATAGCGTGGTCATTGTTCTGAACAGATCTTGTGCATATTTTGAAGAAATTATTTTGTTAATATTTCGGAAGAACAAATTAGACATTGAAGAATAAGACGGAATTGAGTTTGAATTGACAAAGAAAAGATCAGTTTTAATCATTTGGAAGGAAAGCATTCATCATTCGGTCGCCATTGATTATTGCCGTTGCGGCGAAAATGAGTTTAAAGCGGTTCTTCTGGGCCCAAAATCGTAAAGCCGAAATTTCAGAATAAGTTATGCCTAAATATAATAAAATCTGTAAAAAAAATCACACATACCGCCAATAAAATAAACCAAGGCGACCTGATCCGGCGACAATGATCTGTCATCTGGCCCATTTTTTCTTGCCGTTTGCTTGACACTGCCTCCTTTCACTCGGCAAAAATATTCGCCAGCAATATGTTTCTGAAGATCTTCATTGCCGAGGTCGCCTTTTGTCAGCGCCAGCTCGACGAGTTTACAGCTCAATGGAATGTAGCAGCCACCGAAGACATAGCCCATCGTTCGGGGAAATTTAAGATCTTCTCGGTCGCTGGGAATGAGGTTGAGACGCTTTCGAAGTTGCTTGAAATAAATATTTAGAAAATTATCAGCTTCATTCACAAAATCATGGGTACCTTAAACATATCACGTTTGTTGATGAAAGCAAGTGCGGTAGACGCGATTGCGTTTTGTGCGTAACTCTGACCAGCCGAATCTTCAATAAGAAGACCAGCCCTCTGCAAGTTAAACCACGTTATAATGTGGTTGTACCCATAAGTGTGAGCGTAGAGCCTCTTTAAGTCCTTATACTGAACGGTTGGAATACCAGAATAAGTCGATGATAGCAGGCAAAGAAGACGTAGGGTCGTGTTTGGATTGTATCTACGGCAGATACACTCTTTTATGTAGTCGTCAGTTGGTTCAAAATTAGACTTTCATTTACTAACTTCGTCTTGAAAAAGAGAATTATTCAGAACCTTACTCTATTGCCCGATTGACATCAGATCCGTCCAACAAAATCTCCTCAACTTCTAGTTTTTTATTGAGCGGCGGATCACCCCCAAGCGTATCAGGAAACTGAAGACCATTTTCTCTATCGAGCTCTTTGAAAATATATTCGCAGGCCATCCAGTGAATTCTGATATTTTTCTGATTCTGTTTATGCTGCGGAATAGCCTTATTTTTAATTTAAATAATTTTTATGTTTTAAAAATAGTACTTTAACGAAGGACTTCATATTTTTGGCGTCGAGCTTTTCTAGCTCAGTTTCGTTTGTAGAATTTATTTCAGTCAACTTTGTTCTAAGCTTTTGGGTTGTGACTTGAATATGCTCGTCGCGAACGAATTTGAATATTTTGTCGTCAGAATTTAAAATGTATTTATACGGCTTCGTGACATCATCAGTAATACCCAGTTCGCCGGGGAAAGTTATTTTACCACATTCAGAATTAAACCAGTCGTCTAGAATTCCAGTATATGTTTGCTGAGTGCATAAAGGAGTGATAAAGTCAACGTTTCTGTCTATTAGAATAAAGTTTCCAATAAGAGGTTTTGTTTTGGGTAGCTCTTGACCCTTTGACATCGTCTGAACAAGCTTGTCGACAATCTTTGCGGCTGAGCCTTGTCCATAGATATTTGTCGGATGGCCAAATTGTGCGATAAGTTTATTTATACTGCGAGCAACACTGTGAAGGGAGGTATAATCTCGATGAAGAAAAACTGAACGAATAATCTCTGGCTGCTCAAGGGAGAGAATATCGTGGTCTAACAAGACAAGGTCTATGTCGAGTGATTGGACTTCTACGTGGCCCATGATTCTTTTCGTGGGTTATGATGATTCTATGCAAACGTTAAGTTATTAACGTATTAATTCTCTTAATTCAAGTTCAACCCGTTTCCATATTGCTCCAAAGTAAACTCAATAACTGGCGTACGACGAGGAATAAACACCAAATGTCGCTTTCTCGAATACGTTCCCTTCGATTGCCTTACGCGGACATCATGAGCTACCTGCGCACACACTGTCCTCACATTTCGAAGAGTATTTCGCATCAGATACAGGTGCTTATCAATTTCAGATGAGATCTCAAGCTCCTTGGGATTTATTCGGTGCACGCGCTGAACACCATTTTCACGCAAGAACTCCATTCCAGCAATTCTATCTTAAATTTCTGATAAATTCGCAACAACTGTTGATTCACAAACGACATCAACTCACCAAGAATTGGAATAATATCCGGATCAAGAATGAGATCTTTTGGCCCGTGACATTCCTGTAAAACACGCCTCAGCTCTTGCCTCTGTAACTCCTTAATTTCTAACAACTCTGACAATTCCATTATCACTGAAATAAGCTTTTCTTCGGATATTTTGCTTCCGATGATAATCGCAGAAAACAACAACAATAGAATTATTTAGTTTATTTTCCGTAAGAAACGTTTAAAAAAGGTTTAACATGGCTGTGAGTTTTTTCAGTAAGTTTTAGCTTGGGCAATGAAGTAGTACTTGGTTTGTGGTTAACTGCGTTATGAATAAGAAAGTGATAACTTTTAATAATAGCCTATTATTAACAGACTGTTTATCCGAAGAGTCTTGTGAAGCTAGCTAATTTAGATAGAAATAAGTGAATCATTTTTGTGATTTCGGATAGTCAATTCGTTCAAGAACCTTGAACTGAGGAGCAGTTGAACTTTCTGGCAGTGGGTGCGCTGCTTTTTTCAATCTCTCTGGGTCCTTCTCGGCAGAAACAACAGATTTAGTGACTACGGGCCGTGCGTCATTGTCCTTTGAGATTCCTGGCTTGAAGGTGATTTTTACGGGATTGAAATTATCAGCAGATGCACGACGTTCATTGGCATTGAGAGGTTTTTGTATAGGGGGAAAATCGATATCCGGGCCAAGAGATTTTGTCCGCTCTATAGTTTTTGGTGGTGAATCGATAGCAGGTGAGTTATCAAAAGCAACATGCATCGAATTTTGTGTGTCGAAAGTGACCGCTCTCTCGGGGTCAGGATCGACCTTAGAAGTCACTTCGAAATCTTCGTCACTGGTGTAACACGGCGGATCAGCGTTGACGGTAGGCGCAGATTGTCTTGGGCTTGGCGGAGAGTTATTTTCGGACTCGGGAGAATAAGCTAGTTGATGGCGTAATTCTTTGTTGAATTTCGGGTCAAGAACTGGCTCAGGAACAAGCTCGTCGTATTTCTCGCCGAGATTGTCCGTCTTCCAAGGTATCATTTTGGTAATCTTGCTTCCTATCGGCGTAAAAGCTGATGCCATCATGTTTACGATCTCATCATCGCCAGCGTTTGCTCTAAACAAGATAAATTTCGAAGAAGAAAACGTTAAGCTTACTGCTTGAGTCTGCGCCTTCCAAGGAGTTTTGATTTCGTTGGCTCCCACAACTTCGTGTCTCGCGTAATTACTATTTCTTGTGGAGCGTATTTGCCACTCTTGTCGTGAATCCATTTCTTGTAATGTGCCTCCTTTATTTTTTCGTCCGCATCGTACCTGTATGGAGCGACAAATGGAATGATTTCACGCGTCAGGAACTTAATTTTAAATTAGTTTATTTTGTCACTTACGACTTTTTGACAGACATACCAAGGTATCTGACGTTTCTTTGCATGCCTCGAGCTTGGATTCTTCTAGAACTGGTCTACCATTCAAATCCGCTGCAATGACGTCAAAGGCCTGATCCAACTCGATGTATTTCTCCTGAGCTTTTTTCCTAAAAAAATCATTTAAACGTTAGTAAGCGAGACATCTCTTACATTTCAGTCTCATCGACTTTCTGACCACCACTACTCGCAGTGTCACATGCTCCCTTCTGATAGTCAAAATCAGATTTAGCGTCATCCCGATCTTTCTTCAACTTTTCATATTTTTTCTGCATCTTTTCTCGGAGCTTCTCATCAAAATTGTCATTTGGAATAGATACTTCGTAATCGTAAGACCGACAAAAATCCTCAGAAATTGGTACTTCTGATAATATCTTCCTCGTCTTTCGGTATTTTTCGTCTTTACGAATATTTTTGTTTACTGGGACGGTTTTAAACAGCGGCTTGTTTTCGATAACACGCCCGCAGACTCCATCTCGCAAAATTTTCAAGCACGCGCTATACTCTTCCAAGTCTTTAGCGATCTCACTTTTCCTATCAGATTTTTCCTCTGTTGCACTTGTTACACTGGTGTCTTGCAACGGTTGTGTCTGTAGCATATCCAATCCGATCTCTCGCTTGATATTCGTAGTCATAGCACGCTTTTCATTCTGTGCTTTTCTTTTTCTTTCTTCTTCTTCCTCATCTGAATCAAGAACCGTTCCGTAATCGACAGTCTTTGCTTTAATTTCCCCATCCACTGTTTGCGAATGCTTCTTTTTCTTTATTTTCTTCGCCCTATTGGGTGTTTTCGTCGCTTTTGGTTTTGCATTTTTCGATTTCTTGTTTTCTTTCACAACAGAGTTACGATCGATTTCGGCAAAAATCTCAGTTGTTTTAGAAGCCTTTTTTCCAATATTTTCACCGACCGAAGTCTCGTTTTCAGATATTTTACACCCTTTCTTCACGATAAACGCAGTTAATGGGAGATCATCATCTATGGAATCAGGCTCTCTTTCTTCTGTTTCATCAGCAATCTCATTTACTCTTTTATGAAGAGGTTTTTGTTGGTCTTCAACAGTGAGTTTACATGAACCGCTATCCTCGCTACTGTTAAGAATGTCGAGGATAGACGTTATTCCGCAACTTTTGGCTCCTTCAGCTGTTTCATCAAGTCTCTCGATAACCGACGAATTAATAACCCCTTTTTGCTGTTGACGCTCTTCTTCATCTTGTGAGACGGACACAGATACCGGTTCTGGAACTAACGGAGTTGATCCAAAAGGCCCTGAAACTGTTTCACAGGGTCCCATCTTTTCTGGTGATGCTCTCTTGTTCCTATGAACAATATCAGCATGCAACAAGGAATTCTCATTATCCACAGACTTTCTTGATTTTTCCTTTAGAAGAGTTTCACGAGTTCCAGTCTGACTAATTTCGTCCTCCTGGCTCTGCAAAGTAGAATTCCGAGAACTCCTTTGAAGTGAGATCTTTTGAGCTTCGTGTGGCTTCTTCATAACCGACGGCTCATTTATTCTGGTGGAACTCTCAGCAGTACCTGACACACGTTTATCATTCGTATTTTCTTTGGGAGACGCGATCTTTTTTAATACTTCTGGAGATTTTTCCACAGACACAGCTGGGTGCCTCTTTTTCGCATTTTCTGGTGACTTGGGAATGTTCTTCAAACAAGAAAGTTTTTCCAGACTTTTTGGTACTGCTGGAAAGACATTCATAGGCTCCGAATTTTTTTGTGATTTACTTGATGTTCGGTTGAGTCTCGGGTCTTTCTGAGAAGGCTTCTTTATATTGATGCTTCTTTTGGAAGAGCTCTTGTGAAACTCCTGATTCTTTTGGCTAGTCTCTTGTAGCTTCTGAGGTAAATTGGCAGTTGGGACATTAGGGACAAAACTAGATAAAGATGAAACTGGCGTATTTTTTTCCGCAGAAAATGCATTTTCTTTCGCATTCGTATGAACAGCACGAATCTCCAGCTCATCCTTAGAATTGAAAAATTTGGGCATTCTTTTGATGACTTGATTATGTAGATCGTTATCCGTTGTTGATGCAACTGGCTGGATAGCTTCTACGGAAGCATGCGCGGTGAGCTTCACAGGATTTTTCGTCGATGGACCATGTTTCTTCTTGTACTCCTCAATCGAAATCCGTCGTTTTTTCGCTGGTTTTTTTTTCGATGGCGAAGGACACAAATTGAAGTTTTCTCCAGGAACAGAATCCAGACTTTTCGTTTTTAATTTCGCCGGATTCTTTTTAATTGCTGATTGAAGCGGTTTCTTTTTATTAAGAATTCCTTTTATATCAACATTTTTTGTCAATGGATTTTCAAGTAGCTTTTCTCTAGGAGTTAGCTTGCTCGGAAGAGTACTCGAGTTATCATCAATAGAAGGTTCAGGCGAGGACGTGATGTCAATCGGGGATTCATTCTCGGGAGAGTCCGTCACAAAAAACCGCTTGCTTGTCACAGGGGAGACTCTCATCGAATTTGAAGAAGTTCCAGCGTCCAATGAAAATCTTTTAGACGAGGGCGACTGTTTGTTAAACAAGTCCTGAAATACATCCTCTGCAACAACGCTGGAGTCAAGTACTCTTGATTTGGCCGTGATCTCATTTGGAAACATTTTCACATACGTAGAAATTTCTATATTGTCTGTGACATCGTTAGATATTCTTCTCATTTTCTTTTTTGCTACCTTGTCCACCTCTTCTTTTTCCAGAATATCTTTTCTAGTGCGAGTTGATTCAGAGTCACCAAATCCTGACATATCCTTAAGGTTATCACGTGACTTAAGTACTGGAGCTCTTTTTGTAATTCTCACTTTAGGAGCTCGCGAAGGTGATTTCTGACCATCTCTATTCGGCAATAAAGCAGTTGCTGTCTCAAACTGCTTTAAAAGACCATAGTCATCAATAACTGGTTTGCTCGACGGCTCGGTCAGAGGGCCAAGAGCCTGTATTTTCAGGTCGGTTCTGATTTGAACGTTCGCGGCATCCGAAACTGTTACTTTTTGAGGTCTCTTTCGGGACTTCTTCTCTGCAGACGATTTTTTATCCTTAATTCTTACATACGGCGCATTTAAAAACTGGTCTTTCTTACATTTTTTCTGGGCCGTTTTGGAGAATTCAGGTCTTTTTGGCCCATCAAAATGTTGTTCTCATGAAGACGAGGTTTCCTCGCCTTCTTCGACGGATTCAGAGGCGGGGCGGCCTCCTCATCTGAGCTTATAATCATGATGACATCCGATTGCGACATGTCTAACAAGATAAAAAATTAAAAATTTTAAAGTTTGTTTTCTTTAATGATAAGGCAGTGAACTGAGCTAGAATGAGGTGATATGTGTGAGAATAAAAACCTAACAGTGAAAAAAATGTACAGATGAGTCAGTTGTAATTTTTCTTGACTCTTGAGTCGCCTTCTTTAAGTAGTTGACGGTGGCGATCTTTAAGGTTAACGTTTGTTCTTTCTGACGATGCGAACAGTTTAGCCTTAATTTTCGCCCAGTCAGTGCCGTAGCGGTTTAGACCAATTATGAGATTGGCGTCCTCGGCCTTTATATTGAAAATTATTATTTTTAGTGACAAACAAACTTACGTTGTCCCATCTTCGACGTTTTTTGTTCGTCAACATCCTGCTAGAAGTTGTCTTTTGTTGTCCTCGAGTCGAGGGTCGACTTGAGATGGCACTCATAAAGGCGTCGTCACTATCAGACTGAAAAGATAAATTATAAACTATTTTTATTGACAAATTAAAAACTACCTGATTTGTTTGACGCGAAGCAATTGACTCTGGTCGAGGGTTAATGTAATGACTGAGCCCAACTTTTCTGTCTCTTTGTTTCACCATCTCAGCAGCAGATGATATATACGAGATGTCGGATAATGAGTCATCAAAAGTCTTTTCCGGGTTAGAAGCAGGTATGTTTCCACTGACGTCGAAGGTCTCATAAACACGGTTCGTGGTTTCAGCATCTTCCTCATTCGTTACATTGACAGCAAGAAAGATATCATTCTGTTTTCTTTTTGACCGTTTTTTTGGAACTATCTTTGGCGTCGACGCATCAGCGAAAGCAGAAGTATTCGCAGTTACTTCAAAAGTCTCGTAAACTGGGTCCGTTATATCCGGATTCGGCTCTTCTATATCTGTATTATCTAGTTAATGATTTGTAGTTATAAAAAATTTGACAGACATATTTAAAAATTTGACAGCAATTTTTTAAAAAGTATTGCATTCAAAAGCAAAAATGTTCTACTAATAAACTCAAACTCTAAATTAATAATTTGAATAAGATTTTCAAATCATTTCCTGAGTCTTCGCTGATAACATTTGGCATCTGCTCCATATCCGAGATATCAGAGACTTCTGAGGTATCAGCATCAGAGGCCTCGCCCGCAGAAAACGTATCAGGCAGATCGCGTACAACAACAAAGTCAAAATCTGCTTCTTCTGATTCAGTGAACATACACAGGAAAACTGAAAGCGTCACTCTGCTTTTGTAAGAACATCTTGTTCTGTTGAAGGACACAATGATATCATCAGGTTTGAATCCACTCATATCAGCAGGTGATCCAGGCACAACTTCTTTGACGTAAATATGTGAAGGCTTTTCAGTGTCAAAGGTCAAGCCAATTTTGCCTGGGAAATTTTTCACGTCTTTGATCGTGATTGCGACTTCTTCAAGGACCTCGCGAGGATCACGTGTGTCCAATGATGAGTTTATGCTTCTCAATGGTTTTCGAACGACAGTGTCTTGCTTTCCTGCCTTGTTTCTCGAACTTGATTCCATTCTATGCTTTGAAATCAGCCTTGACTTCGTTGGTGATTTCAACTTCGTCATCTTCGGCAATTTCGCAGCATCTCTCTGTCTTTCTCTTGGAAGCGAGACCGGCGCTCTTTCCTCATCACTGGAGTCATTCTCGGATTCGGATTCACTCAACATCGCAGATATATCACGCATTTGTGTGCTCTGACCACCAGGTAGAAAATACTTGCTACAAGTCGGCTGATCACTCTTATTTTTCAAGCTCGTTCTCTTTGGCTCAAGACTTTTCTCATTCCTCGTTAAGCTGGCAGGCAATCTTTTTGACTGTTTCGCTTTCGCTTCTCGGACTCGTATCGGTGAGTCGTTATCGAAGGCCGAGGAGAGGTCAGTAATGTCACTCAATGCATCTCTTCCAGGCCGTCGAGGTACTGTGATGTCTGCAGATGGCTTCAGAACAGTAGTTTTTACAGCAGCACGCTTGGATGTATTCTTTTCTGATTTATCAGGACTTTTTGAGCGCTTTCTTTTATTCTTCGGTGGACTTCTACTTGACGGAAATAAAAATTCCGATACTCTTTGTCTCAGATTTGTCGCTGACTTTTGAGATGGATCTTGCGCGGGCTGATCGTCTTGCAAGATAGGCCCCAGAATAGCATCTTCGGGTATAAAAGGCCTTGCTCGAGATGACTGTGACTCTTGAATGTTCCCTGAGTGAACTTCCTGTGACCAATTTTCTACTGCCTGACTCATTTGTTGACTCTGAGATTGACTAGATATTTCTGCTGATGCTGGTGAAGACTTCTGTTTCCTCTTTTTCGGACTTGGCGGAGGAAGCTCTGTTCGTGAAACTTTTGACGGAGCTTCTCTCTCTTCTGGTTCATCGTCTTCCAATTCAGGTATAACAGGCTTCCATGTTGCCATTTGTCGCAGTTCCTCGTTGTCAGTAGAAAATAAATTCTTTATAACTTGATAACGCAAATGATCCTCAATTTTTGTGCATGTTTTGGATCTCTCAATAAACATCTGCATATTCGCAGCTCGCGCGGAAGATACGGCAGCTAAAAAACTGTCGTTTTCTTCGATCACCACAATAACATCCGCTCGTGTATGTTTTGAACGAAGATCAGTTGATTCGTCTTTATCGCTCCTTGGCGATCGCAGCTTTTGAAAATAGTCATCATCCAGCGTTTCATCGAATGTTTTTTGTGCAGAGGAGATCTCTGCATTTCTTTCAGGAGAACTTGGCGGCGTAGCATAATCTGGATCTTCTGAGCCCTGTGTGTCAAAAACTAGCTGAGTGTGTGACAGAAGTTGTTCCAAATCAATGGATTCTTGAGTTAAGATTTGACTTGACGTGTTATCTGCTAGACTCGCTGAAGTTTGAACCTCCATATCTTGTGAACCTAGTTTGTTTCTTTGTGTCAGTGTTTCGCCAGAATCTTGCGTCGAAGAATCTTTTGTTGTAACCGCCTGGTTCATATCTTCTACACGAGAAGCGACGATTATATCAGGCGATTCAGTATTTTCTGCGTTATTTTCAGTGAACAAAGATCGCTTTGTTTTCTTCCCAGGAAGTGGTGGTGTTGCTGGTGCTTCTTGGGATGAAATCGAAGGTGTTTTTGGTGATGAATTCTCCGGGGTCATGTATTGCGTCGGGCCGGGTGAGGTTTGTGGTGTTGTGCCTTCTGGTGTTCTGTATTGTGTTGATTTTTGTGAGTTTTGTGGTGTTTTGTATAGTGAAGAATCATGTGAACTCGATTTCGAAGCCTGCGAGTCTTCAGGATCCATGATTTGCTGCGATAAGCAGCCTTCAGCTGCTCTCTCCATAAGCTCATAACGACTCAGCTGCGAGTCCGCTTGCGACTCCTGAGAGTCTTTTTCAGGCTGAGACTTTGGATCAAGACTGTCGAGCATGAGTTGCGACGCCGGAACTCCCCAGACACCACTAAGAGTGTCGGAATCCTGGCTTGACTGATTGTCCGCTTCTGTAGGCTTGAGTGTTTCTTCAAGTGAGTCTCGCTCGCCAAGAACTCTTCCAGATCTCGTTTTACACGATGAAAGTGGAGGCTCCAGCTTTACTGCTATTTAAAACGTTAATTTATGTTTATAGTACAAAAATGCCCACAATTACCAGCTAGGTTTTTTGCTAATCTTTGCTCTGCTGCTCTTTCAAGCTCCTCAACTGATTTCGGTTCTTCTAAAAATCTTGGATTAACTCGAGATGAACGCGTCTGCATCGGCGATATTACTAGATCTTTTAAAGATGTGCTTAAGTTGACTTAAACTTACTTAGTTCAGAAATGTGTGATCTTTCGTCAATCACAAGCTCACCAATTGAATCGTCATTATCCTGCGACATGTTTTATCCGATAACAGAATGTCTAAATCATAAAAATAAATAATTTAAGTTATAAAGTATCTATAGCTTGGCTCAGTGGTTCGAAAAAAGTTTCATAAAAGTTATCAGTTTCACATGTAGCGTTAGTTATTTCAGATAAAAAAAGTGCTTCTAGTGCGCTTCGCCGGCTTCTCCAGCGACACGCTTAAAGTCGCTCATGTTTGTCGCAGACATTGGCATGCCGATCAGCTGCAACTTTGATAGTGACGTAACTTCTTTATCGCCTTGATTATCCTAGAATATTATTGTAGAATTGTTGTAATTGTAAACAATACCTTGAAGAAGAGCGTCAAATTATTAACATTCTGGAACTTGACGAAGCGAAGGACGATAGGCTTAGCCAATTCAGAAAACTCGAGCTCAAATTCTTGGGTAGCTGGGCGTGTCTCTGCGTCATCAAATGAAAGAGGATTTGTCTCGTTTGCAAAAAGTCGAAGTGTCTGAAAAATCGTGTTATGAAATAAGTTGAAACGAAATTTGAACTAAATTTGAGCTTGACGTAGGCAAAGGTTTAATACGATTGGTTATTGTTCGCCTCACGTTATGTTATCTAGAAAACATATCTGTGATGTGTTTTCAACTGTAGACAACGGCTCTTCTTTACCTTTGGCGCCTGCTCCGCATCGGCTCCAGGACTGATAAGGATCGAATGAATTTTGACGGGTTGATTGAACTCAGCTCGCAGAATTAGCTGCTCATCGCAATCTTTTAAATTATAAATAAAAACAAATCATTATGAGCTGATTACCCGATTTTAATTCTCCCTGGATATTCTCATCGATGATATTTTGCCACGTGAAATCATCATCTTCATTTAAACATTCTGATCTCGACTATATTTTATAAATATTTTATAATTTACGAATTGATACCTTATCAATAGACGCAGTTATATCCGCCATTCCTTCAGGTACTCCTTCAATCGGCTTTGCACCAGCTTGATTTGCAAGTTCTTTTACCTTGGCTTCTAGTACTTCTTTGTTTCCTCCTTTGATCGTCGCTAGAGTCTGACCTCCTTTGATAAAAGCAAATGTAGGTACAGCTCGGACGCCAAATCTGAACGAATTTAATTATTTTTGATTGAAAGAGGAAGCTTACTTCATTGCCGTCTGCTCGCATTTTTCAATATCAACCTTTAAGTATTCTAGTGAAGGATATCTCTTAGACAAGTCCGAAAAGAAAGGTCCAATGACTTTGCATGGGCCACACCATTCAGCGAAGAAGTCAATCGCATAAATTTTGGCTTTGTCGTTTGTTTTCGCGTCGAAGTCGGCGTCTGAGGTACAGCTATACACCATTCTAGCGCTTTACTCTGTTTTTTTTTTAATTTTGATAATGTTACGTTGTGAGACAGCTTGGCATCAATAAAGACTGAAACGCAAGCCTGTATCTAGAATAATAAACAAATTTGTCTTGTAATAGTTGAACTTTTATTTTCCGTTGAAACCACAGTAAATTGCACAAAGGCAGAGCATTCTGTCGCCGTTACTGTAAAAGCAATTTTCAAAATCGTTTTTAAAAATTGTGATTCAAAGTTGTTTATATTTTGTGGAGTAAGATACTTTGAAATAATTTACAAGAGGCGGGATAATATTATATTTGAAAACATGTCGACGCGGTATAAAGCTATTTTCACCATGACATAACATTGCTGAAGGTTAAATGAAGGTAAAGCATTGGTAATAAATATCCTCTAGTCGGATCAAATAATCGTCTTGGCATCGAGAATCGTCTCTTCTTCAGAATCAGATTCCAGTAAATTCTAAAAAATGAGGCTCAAACTCTTAATTTTCGGAAAAACTTACTCTTGATTCTTCTTGTTTTTTCTTTCTGTTTGAAACATTTTCGGTGAGCGCATTTTTTGTATTTATTTCAATCATGTCCTCCTCGTCGATTTTGAAGTAAGGGTTTTCGCAGCCTGGGCGGAATTTCCAGCCTGTAAAGCAGAAAAAGACTAAAGTTGCCAACTCGTTACAAAACTCGGCTAGCCAAGAGTTCTCTGGCGGCACAGTGATTCGCATTATATAGACCACCATTCTCGTGAAGTAAATATACAACACTAGATGCAAAGTTACATTTTAAATTTGAAGCTCCACTGAGCTTACCAAACATAGTGAGGAAACTTCTGAAAAGCTCTAGCTTTTCCATATTGCGCTGCGCTTTTCCGTCGGTCAAAGATGCCTGAAGTTAAAAGGTCAAACCTCCGGTAAGACGAAAAGTAAATAATAATGACTCTCGTGGCCTTTTCACTTTCGCGTGGTGATCAAAGCGCACCCGCCACAGGGCATGGCAATGCCTGCAGATGGTGTGCGCCTAGTGTCACCGAAACGGAAAATTGCTCCGATCACACACTGAGCCCGATGGAGTTCGGCAATTAGTAGCGATTTAACGGAGAGAAAATGTTCTCTCTAGCTCCGATTCAGAATTATAAAATGATGACCTGAGTAACGCAAGTCATCAATTGAAAGAAAACAATAATCAGAAAATGATTTCAAGACCGATGAGCGTTTGCTACCGAAACCGAGCCGAAGCAGTTCGCAAATTCAAACTTGAGCGATACATGCATCAGTCCAGCATTGGACTCGAGGTTCACGAAGAGACCAAGCTTGCTAACCAGCCAAAGTTGTCGATATCACTCAAGTCACTCAAAATAGAGAAAAAATTCAAATCTGCCGGAAAGAGAGGACTGGATGCTATTCGAAAACTTTTCACGAAAAAAGCCCGAAAGAGATTTGGAAAGCGAGAAAGCATTGCGAGCATAGAATTCTGGGAAGAAGACATGACAATAGTTCAAACTTGAATATATTTGATTACTGTGCTTACTTGCTGTAAATGTCGGATGCTCCAATAAACCGGAAAAAGAATAAAAGCGTAGCAAAGCATATCAAGCAGGATCATTATACTTGACCAGTTGCTGTACGGCTTAGATTGGACTAAAATCTGGTGAGTATATCATGTAAATTTCAATTAAACGATTTGATTCCATTCCTTGGTACCTTCTTCTGCTTCATAATGAATAATATAAGCAATATTGACCAAAATCTGAATCGGAATGACGAGCATAAAAAGCCTTTTCTCTTTTTCGGACAAAACATATTTGATAAAAGCCCAGCCAGTACCAATGAGAGTTAGAGTGACTATAAGAACGGCTCCCTTAATTAATCGTTAAAATTGATAAAGATCAATCAATGCACCTTTAGCAGGTGAACAATGTAGAAAATTATAGTCCAAGCATCAGATTTGCCTTCGAGATCCAAAAATCTGTAATCAAGAGCATGGAACATCAGGGAGAGAGCCTTGAAAAGAACAAGAGCAAGCATCAGGTAGTGAATTTTGAAAACCTTAAAGATTTAAGCTCAGAGATAAGCCGTTTTTTGTCATACGGTTTGAGACTTCTGTCGCAGGATACCAAGCCACAGAAAGCCGGCGACAAGAAACAGAATCGCCATAAAACCGTAAACCTGAAGTTTATTGTTGATTATATGATATTTATAATTTTTATCATTTATTCCAGGTAAGATCTCGACATACCATGGCGAACTGTACTTCTCCCATGCCAAGATAGTGCTCACCATTCTTTTCAGTCAGATGCATGTCGATCGTAACTGGAAGAAGCTCACGCTTTCTGTTGAAGCAATTATGAAACGATAGCTCATAAAGTCCGTTCGTTTCGATTTTACTAAAGTGCCAAGTCATCGTAAACTTATATTTCATTGCAAGAACTTCTTTAATTTCTACTCCTTCTTGAGAAATTTCTCGTTCGTCTGTCGAAGTATCGTCTCTTCTGCTTGTTTCACCGTCATCATCAGCTCTTCTTCTGCGCGTGTCAGAAGCTATATCTACAGTTGGGTCGTAGTTATCCTGAACAGCAAGGTCGATTCCATGATCTTGTTTCAGCGAGTTCCATTTCATGGTCAAGTGATCAAAACTTTTTTCTCCATATGCTATTTCGTCAAAGTTCAGCTCAATTATTTGTCTTAAAGCATTTGGATCTCTCGGAGGCTCATTCAATGCACATTTCTCGGCAGCGATAGGATCCCCAGCTTTCTGTTCGTATTTGACATTTCCACGAGAGTTTAGTTTCTCAAAGATGAATCCAAGCTGCGGAATATCTCCGTTCAAAAATTCCTGAAACTCCTCGTCTGATTTTTTCTTCTCTCGAAATTCATCTTCGTCGATTTTAAAACTTTCGAAAGTTACATTCAGGAACCCCTACAGGTCAAGTTGATTAGGAATCAAGACTTTCAGAGATAGAACGCACCTGTTCATTAAAAACAAATGATGACAAGTCAATGGTAAGCCGAGTATCTTCTTCAAGCTCCAGATGATGAATCTTACCGAACACAAACTCAATCAACAACAGCCATTTTATCATTATTCCTCGTTGTTGTCAGCCGATTCCACTTCTTATGTCTACAAAATGCCCTTACTGATGCATAATTATTTATATAAACGTATTCAAATTTCCA
>Ga0115008_10001855_pt1 | contig 17401 bp, 18 predicted proteins | sample FraStrMetagenome_FD_87164 | JGI IMG/M metagenome (GOLD analysis project Ga0115008, IMG submission 87164) | Marine eukaryotic phytoplankton communities from Arctic Ocean - Fram Strait ARC3M Metagenome | ecosystem: Environmental > Aquatic > Marine > Oceanic | place: Fram Strait | collected...
AATAAGTATTAAAAAGTATTTATTGAAATTAAAGTTGATATTTTGTCAATTATAGTGCGAAAAATGCGAGATGAGGAGGTTGAAGTTTGAAAATTACTTATTGCAAATTTGATAAGTAAACACTAAAAACAATGTCAGCAAAAAAGCTGCCATTTAGTGAAATTTACATTAAAAAATCTGCCAGTTAGTGAATTTTCTCTAAAAATAAATAAAAAATTGTATTGGAAACTCAGTTTGAATCTTCAAATATTGCTTGTTCATATTCATATTGAGATCATTTCGCTTTTTTTTTTTTGCAATATAATCTCTCAACATGAATACGAGCGTACAATTCAAAGTTTTGCATCTGCACATCCACATCGCTACCACCTACCTTACATCCGCTCACCCTTCCATGTACTACTATAACCATCAGTATCATTCGATAATCTACCATGGAGATTTTGGTGATGATAAGAATGCATTATAGTATACAATCAGCAGCGAATTAAGCCGAGACGATGAGTAACTGGATTTTTCAATCCCGAAGCAAGTAAAGCACTCGAGAAAACTAGAACAGTCGAGGAGCCTCCTAACACTCCTACTTTGCAACAAAATGTTTTGGAAGCCGCTGTTGAAGGTGATGAATTGGGAAGGGATGTTACAAGTATCGCAATTAATCACCTCTTTGGAGATTTGGATTTCCTTTGCCGCGACTCATTTTTACAAGAAGCAGACATCGCTTTGTATTCCGATTCAACGTAGTAAAAAATTTGAAATCAAAACTATCGAAATTGCACATTTTGGATGGTCTTGATTATTTAAATGATGACAAGAACATCATGAAAGAGGATACTCGTTCTGGTTTGTTGAGAGTATATTCAAGAACTGAAAGGGATATGCCAAACTCCTACGACGAAGCTTGGAACTATCCAGGTGAAAAATTTCAGAGAGCGATAGAGAATTGCAAGTCGAGAGGAACTGAAAAGTCTAGTGGAATTAAGGAAAATCTGGCGCGTCATTAAACGTGCATCGATTCCAAAGGGCCGTCGTTTGGTGAAGTCAAAATTGGTTTTTGACGTTAAAAGGAGTGGGCTGTGCAAGGTCAGACTAGTTGCTTGTGGATACTCCCAGATTCCGGGAGTAGATTTCACCGAGTTTTATCCAACAGTGATCAGTGATTTGAGCTGGCGCATTTTGATGACCGCCATGCTTGCTTGGAAATTCGAAGCAAAGATCATCGATGTTTCTACAGCATTCTTAAACGGCGATTTGGATGTAGACATTTACATGAAGTGCAGTGAAGTCCACGGAGAGGACGAGACATTACATTTAATTCATGCGATTTATGGTTTGGTTAAGTCAGCGAGATGATGTGATTTGAAATTTATTAAGAAGCTCAGAAAGATTGGTTTTAGTGGGGGTTATCCTGATCGATGTCTAATGTCAAGAAGAAATAAAAATGGCATTTGTTTCATCGCCATTTGTGTGGATAGTTCACTTTTGATTGGGCACCAAATAGCGATCCAACAAACTATTGATAATCTTAAAAAGTAAGGTTTTGATTTGAAACTTGACGGGAGTCTAGACGATTATTTGAGCTGCGAAATTACATTTGATAGGATGAAAATTTGGGGTGGATTCATCAGCCCCATTAGCTTACAAAACTGGAGATGAAGTTTGGAGACTATGTGAAGGATCTAGAAGTCTACAAGACTCCCGGGACGCCTGGACTTGGGACGTTGTAACTGTCGATTCGGATGAGGATGCAATTTATCGGAGTGGTTTGGGGTGTGGGCATACTCTTGTATTTGGCGAAACATACTCGCCCTGATATTGCAAATGCTGCGACAGAACTGTCGAAAGTACTCGACTACCCGAATTTGTGTTGGATACGAGGAGCCTTGCGAACAAGGTGGCTCTTGTTGATTTGATTAACGACAAATGGATTGTTGTTGCTTTCAGCGACAGTGATTTTGGTGGTGATAAGGAAACCAGGATTCTCGTCGCTGGCTTTATCCTTCATCTTATGGGTGTACCAATGAGCCGGCGAAACAAAGGTCAGAAGTCGGTGACGTTAAGTTCAAGTGAGGCGGAATATGTTGCTCTATCACAAGCAGCAAACGAAATGAAGTTTTTCTACCAACTGTTGACTAACATGGGTATTACGAATAAACTTCCCATTGTCGTTCGCGATGACAATCTGGGAGCAGTATTCATGAGTGAGAATGTTTTGGTATCACAAAGGGCAAAGCATGTTGATATCCGTAACAGATTTGTACAGGAGTTTGTTTTGAATGAATTCCTCAAGATGATTTTTGTCAAGATCGAGAACAATGATTCTGATATTTTTACGAAAAACCTTGGAGGGGATTTGCACGAGCGTCATTCAAAGATGATGATTGTCGAAAGGGGAAAATTGTGAGACGACATCTATTCAAAAGGAGGGGTGTTACAAGATGTTGTCTTTCTGTCGTTTATAATTACAAAGTACATGATTGGAAGAAAGTTGACATGTAATAAGAAGATATTTAAGACAACTATTGTTCAGCGATTCAGCGAGTTACTTTCGGGCGATACGGCGAATAAGCGAATCCATCTATAAACACAATTTTAAAGTGTAGAACATAAATGAATTTTAGGAAACAGAAGTTGAGAAAGCTTTGTAATACAAGTCTTCTTTACAATACTAGTTGGGAGTACCTGAAAATGGTGTATAAAACTTTCTTGGTTAGTTTTTCATTAGTTTACTTCGTGAGGCTTCTTATTTATAGTAACTATACCAGAATATCATTGCAACCTGCTTCACTGAAATCACGTACAATCCGCTTGTTGTCGATTAAAGCTCAAAGCCCTCTCTCTAGAGAAGAATGTTTTCACTACCCTACAAGCTACCATTCAAAATTCTCTACTCATGAAAAACAACTTGCGATTACAAAAGTTATACTTGGAGTATCATTACAAGCATGGCACATGTATTCAAAAGGGTATTCGGTTGGAAAATGGTGAATCAAATTATTGAAAAAAAAAATGCACTGTTCCTGTTTACAGATTTACAGACCTGTTTCCAAACTAACGTCTGCAATGCTAATTTAGCCAATTTTAATTCAATTATTTTTCAGCAGCGTAACATGCAAGTTGCCCAACATCCAACATTACACATTACACATTACACACATTACCAACAGACACAACACCCAACATCGCAAACAAACAAACCATGAACAAACCCAACCATTCCACCTCCATCCAAAAACCTCTCCATATTTCACATGGAACAGCAGCATCCATCATCCACGCACCACAAGCACCGAAATCATCGACATTCACCAACATGAGCGACACAATCGATGCCATTATTCAAGCAGCCGAGGCACGACAGCTGACAACGGAAGCGGCACCTGCTGCTGCTGCTGCATCGGAACAGGCACACCATCGAACTCAACAATGTTTTGATAATGGACCACTGACATCATCTGAGCTGGATCAGATTGGTTCGGTCGTGTATGCATCATCGTCTGAACGGTTCAGGCGCGGGCGCGGGAGTGATACCTCGTCGTCCTGGCAAACATCGAGCAGCGGCAGTGGAGGAGCGGATGTTACTCATGCATCGATAGCGTCTTCCCAAGAGAGTTATAATGAAAGTATAGCTGCCTTGGTGCCATTGTTGGAACAGCATGTTGTATTGGGAAGTCAAGTGATGTATGTAAAAAGTGCGGTGGATTATATGTCACAGCAGCGCGCGTCTCATAATTCAGGGTTGGATCAGGTAATTTTGGATATTTTCATGTATAATATGTAATGCGCATAGATATATTTATTTATTAATTGTATATTTGTATTTGTGAATCGTAAACTTTTCAGTGGCTCCATCCAGTCAAGGGAGAAGGTGAAACTTTATTCTTGAGGATGAAGCAAGGCCTCGAATCTGCCTCGTTATTGCTTTCCATTATGACGATGGATAATGTAGATCGAAAACTTATCAGCGAAGATGCGATTGAGGCTAGCATTGTATTTATGAAGCATATGTTGGGACAGATTCATACCAGTGCTTCCACAGTCGATCGGGGCACGCCTGCTTCCGTTACGTCAGGACGTAGGAACTCATTCTCATCTCCGAAACGCTCTCGCAACAACCAAAATGAAGCTGCTACCGCAAATTCCACTTGGACGAAAATGCAATTTAATCAATATAAGAACAAAATACACAAGCGTTTGTTTGAGCTAGTTCCTCATATTACCACGCTTATGATGCGCATACGCGACCTTTTGCAACTCGTGGCCCTTGACGATCGACAAATACCTCTCATCGCATTGGCGTGTATGCAAACGCTAACATTTCCTTTAGGAGGTGGATGTAACTCATCTGAGGCATTTGCATCTTCGGCAATCCGACTCGAATCCATCGAACTTGTTAGCGAGATATTTCGATCATGTCCTCGATACCGGCCCATTATTGTGGAAGATATCTTTCCCATACTGTTACAGCTTCCGACGTTGAAAAAGAGCCGAAGTTATCCAGTGAAATGCCCTCCGGAACTATGGAGCAGAAGTTGTTGTCCGAAATCTGTTATTAATAATGATAATAACACAGTGAGACATATTCAATACATAACATATTTTCTCATAAGGATAGTCGAAGCATCTATATACCTGCCAACGTTGAATGTGGCGACAGAAGAGGAACATGAACAGCAAACAAATTCATTGGAGCTAATAAGTGGAATAGATCAGGCAACGCAATATTGTTATTCCTTCGTTTCACAATTGTTGTCCCGCTGTAATACTAAAAATGAGGACGGTGGAGCTTCCGAATTTCGCCCGGTACTGAATTCCATAGTTGATGATTTGCTTGCGATACATCTATCGCCACAATATCCCACGGCTGGATTCTTGCTAGTCACGATTTCCAAGTGCATCAGCTCACAATTAGCCGTATATATTGGAAATTCGTCTCAAAAATACAAGTTGGAAACGACGTATCTGAATACAGCTTTGGATACACTGGGCAAAATATGTGCATGTGCCGCCCGTCACTTATCAGCGCGGCGTAATTTTCCATACACGTTGCCCGACCCACGAGGGAGCTTCAATCCGAATGCCACCGCCACAGATGAAAACGAGCGAATGGCTTGTGTATGTGGAAATAATTCTAGAGACAGATTTTGTTTAGGTAAATTCAGTATTTGAACTCTATTTCTGTATGTGCACGCTTTCCACAGTTTAATTATCTAATTTGTTCCCTGAAAGATTGTGACATATGTCACACCTGGTTCCACGGGTCTTGCGTTGGAATTCGCAAGGATGCATGTCCAGAAGTGTGGCATTGCCATGGATGTAGGATGCGACAATGCGTATCTAAAGCTAGGCAATTGCTTGTAGAGGCGCAAACAGGACCTGGCGGTAACTCATCTTGCACACCACCTTTCATTTTGAATGAAGACAAAAAATGGGTTTACCGGCAACTGATGCTCGACCATTGTACTTTGATGATAAACAGTCCGTCTGCGCGAAATGCTCACATTGCATGTTGGGTTCAAGAATTTTTTGATGACATAGAAGAAGACAATAGCAAAGAAGCGGTTGCACTGTTTCGTCATTTTGTCAGTTATTGGGATAAGGAATCCGCAAATCACGCACAAGACTCGAGCGACACCACAATACCATTTGAGCACCAACTGAAAATCAGTTTCGAGACAGCATTGTCGAGCATGGAACTTTACTGTAGTAGCTTTTCGAGCATTTTGTCTATACTCGTGAGATGCATGTGCTTTGATAAGAGCATTGGTTTGAAAAAGGCTGCTGTCAAGGTAAGAAAAATATTTATTCAACAATTTTTGTATCTTACGACGAATCCTTCAATTTGAGTAGGCCGCACATATTGTCGTTGAAAGTGATCCGAAACTGCTCACTACGTTTCCCACTCTTCGCCGAGCAATTAATGAGCTTCTGAGCTCCGCACATACAAGCGTGCGAGATGCGACGGTGAATCTCGTCGGAATGTATACTTCAAGTACGAACCAGTTCGGTGTGTACCTCAACCCACTGCTATTACGTTTAGGTGATGATGGTGTCAGCGTCAGACGACGCGTTGTAAAAATTTTGGCGGATGGAATGAACTTGTTGGATGAAAGTAGGAGCGCATTGGCTTGTCAAAAGCTTCTATGCTGTGCATCAAATCCAAAAGAGGAGGAAAGTGTTAAAGATACGATCTTCGACTTCTTTTCTGATCGATGGTTTGCTTGTTCTGTAGATGAATCATCGAAAGCAAGGAAGCATGCGAAGATGTCAGCAGAAATAGTCCGGTCTGTTTCAAGCGATTTTACATTGGGCAATAGCAACGATGCTATTAGCATATTGAAAAATGGCAACGATATAACTAACTTCGTAGTTGAGGTCATCTCCTCACTTACGAGCGGCTACGGTCGTGAATGCGACAGCAATAACAAGATTGAGGAGCGATCGAAGCGCAAGGCTGAAATGATGTCGAATTGTCAGCATATTGTATCAGCGTTACTAGAACACTTATTGATAGCGGAGGAAAAGCAGGGTAGAACGACAACTCATGATACCTATCAACAGCTAGTTCCAGCACAGATTCTGATTGCGATCGATATGTTTTCTCGAGCACAACCAACGTTGATCAGCATGGATATACTTGATGTTCTGCTTCCTTATTTAAAACCAGACGGCACAAGGGCTTCTACAGGCAAGAGCAATTTTGATATTGGCTCTTTTAACGCAGTAGGTTACGCTGTACTTTCATGCCTCAATCGATCTTTACCCAATATGGAAGCTGCGAGAGCAAATCAAATTTCTTCATTTGTACTTAACGATTTATCTAATCTTTGCTACAAAGGTATTGGAGAATCGATTGTTAGTAAGTCAGTAGAAACTTTTTGCAACTTGGAACTTTTCGGAAAAAATAGCGATGTAAGCAGAAAAATTTTTGAACTTGAAGGTGAGTATGGGTGATATGATCTGTGATTCATTTATTGTCTTTTCCTGACACCCTCCACTCGTTCTTTTGGTTAGGTACATTTTACAAGTATTCAATGAACAAGCTTCAAGCTTATCAAAAGAATCCCTCCGTAGTAATGAAGCCAGCTATCATAAACAACGTTGACAGAAGCCTAGCTATTCTGGGATGCATTTGTAGGTTTCAGGACACTTCATCAAATAAGGACGAGAAAAATAGGAGAATTGCGAAATGCTACGAATTATTCAAAACATTCATAACGTACCATAATAAAGCAGTAAAGGCTTGCACGTCGGTATGGATTCGATGTCCTGACATTTTGCTTTCAGCAGAACGTGAGGGGCTTCTGATTGGCTTGCTTTCAAATAAAGATGATGACATCATTCTTCAAACTTTACGAGGTATGCTACAAATTTTGACTGCTGAGGAGTGGTTACATTCTCATCGTGCGAAAAACTATTCAAAAACTAGCGGGAAAAGTTTGGTGGAAAAAGTTTCAGGTGATCAAGATGCCGAAGCCTCGCTGGTTGGATCCATTCTTACACAGCACGCCAGCACAGTGCTAGGATTGACACAGCACGTCCAGCAACAAGTCAGACTTTCTGCTACTCGCTTGGTTGGACAACTGCTCGACCTTGGCTTAATGAACCCGATGGAGGCTATACCATTTCTAATTGCTTTACAAGGGGATGTAAAATGCCATATTTGTCGCGAAGTTGCGAAGAAGGCACTACTTAGTGAAGGCGAGCGGCGTCCTGATTCTCTCAAAACTCGGATTCCACACGGAATCAGGCGCGCATTCGAGTTACAAAGAATAATAATGGAACCACAATCTACTCAGAATATTACTGCACTTGTGTCATTAGGAAAAGAAGGTATCCGTTGCGTTTTCCAGGAAACTTTTATCGAAAGTATCAATAAAAGTCGTGCACAACGTCAAGCAGTATATAAATCGTTAATGATAGTATTTGCGAATGTTCTTGGTGTGGATAACTCGCAATCTATTACGGTGGGATATACTGCTGTGTTGATGAGTCAAACACGTTCGCCGGGTAAACATCATATCCGCAGTGCATCAAAGTCATTATCAAAAAGGCGACGCAGAAAAAGCGATAATAATGGTCTTGGAAGTCCGAAAAAGAAGTCAAAAAGGAAATCGGAATGCGATATTTTTTCAGAATTAGCTCTTTGTGCATTTACAGCGCAGATTCTAGCTCATCTCGAGTACAATGAAATGATAGATCCGTTATTCATCATTCACTACCTTGTTCAGCCCTTCGTGGAAGTCCGCGGTGACTCTTTGCTTGATATGCTTACGAAGGTTGTTTGCAAAGGAGGCGAAGATGATAATTGTAATGGTGGCGAGGACGAAGTGGAGTTGATGGTGAACTCATCTTCAAAAAGAAGCGGAAAGGACAAGAAATTGGTCGAGACTTTATTTTGCAACGAATCGTTCGAAGACTTGGTCTTACAGACAGGAGCTATTGTGCTCCTACTGCGCCTGAAGTCGTTCCTAATGAAGGTGTACTCTATTTCCGAAACAAAGTTGAACGAGTATGCTAAATCAGAGGGGCCATCAGCTATGAAGGAGAAGTGTTGCGTTTCTAGTAAATCCATCATATTCAATCACTCTCTGCCAATCCTCAAGATTTCTAATCATCAGAATGGATCCGAAAAAGATCGTTCTCGACACAGCATGAATGTTCTAGAGCAGTATGCGGAATTTCGAAGATTAATGAGAACTGAGATGTGCCAAACATGTACAAACATCAAAGACGACGATGAGGACAAGGACCGCAAAGTCCTAGAAGAACAGTAGATTTAGTGCCTTGTTGTGGGTTTACTGAAGCTGATTTCATTCACATACTGTATAAGGACCTTCTCTCATCCGACTATAGAGTGTAAATTAGTCACACATATTTGTAACTCAATTGCAGTAGAACTGACTCTGAAATTCTTGTGTGATCAGTACTTTCCCTTCAAGCATCAACGGTAATTGGAGTTTGGCAAAAACTTCTTTATTAACTCTGAAGCTAGAAGAATTGGTAGAAGCTGAGTGAAGATGTCGAGATTATAAGAAAATCGAATTAAATTAATGGCACAATCTCACAAGGAGTCTAAATTATTGACCTAAAGGCTAGGGCCGTTTGGATCGGTGTATTTCATTGATGATGGATCGAAGCCGGGCATTGGGAAGCTAGTGGCGAAGGCATTTACCTCTGCTCTTAACGCTTCAACATCTGCATTTTCCTCGTTTAGAATTGCAACGAAATCCTTCAACTTTGGTCCACTCTTTACTTGGATTGCAAGTGAGATGTTCAATGCGCGAACAAGGAACTCGGCAATCTTCTCGAAATCGGCTTCGACCATCTTACGTGTAGTCAAAGCTGGGGCACCGATACGCACGCCACCAGGTGTCACAGCACTTCTATCACCAGGAACGCAATTCTTATTCAGTGTAATATTGACCGCGTCACAAGTTTTCTCAAATTTGCTTCCAGTAATCTTCTGCGGTTTGAGATCCCAAAGGACAAGGTGATTTTCCGTTCCACCGGTCGCAATCTTGTATCCCATCGAGGTCAACTTATCTGCAAGAGCTGATGCATTCTTCTTTACCTGCTGAATGTACTGCTTGAACTCAGGAGTCATCACTTCCTTCAACTGAGTAGCAACACCGGCAATTTGATGTTCATGAGGTCCACCCTGAAGGGCGGGGAAGACGGCCTGGTTGATTCGGGCTTCGAAATTACGGGCATCCTTTCGAAAAAAGATGATACCAGCACGAGGTCCGCGAAGACTCTTGTGAGTTGTTGTTGTAACGACATCGCAATACTCAAAAGGATTGTTGCACTCGCCAGTTGCGACAATACCAGAAATATGTGCCATATCCATCATCAAAAGTGAACCATTGGAATCGGCAATTGCACGGAACTTTTCATAATCCCAATCCCTAGGATATGCACTTCCTCCAGCAATGATTAGTGCGGGCTTAAAGAGAGCAGCAGTCTTTTCAAGTTCATCGTAGTCTACAATACCCGTTTCTTGGTTAACGCGGTAAGGTAAACTCTCAAAATAAACACTGGTAGCGCTTACGGCCTTACGTGTACCTTCCGTCTTGCTGTAAGTGTAAAACCCATGAGTCAAATGTCCACCGCTAGGAAGGTCAAGGCCCATGATACGATCATGCGGGCGAAGTAGGGCAGTGTATACGGCAAAGTTGGCCGGAGATCCACTGTAAGGCTGTACGTTGACACCCCACTCTTCGGGGTTAAGCCCATAAGCCTCAAGGGCACGTTGCTGACAGAGCACCTCGATTTGGTCAACAATCTCATTACCACCATAGTATCGAGCATGGGGTAAACCTTCGCTGTACTTGTTGGTGAGGCAGGAACCAAGGCATTCCATTACAGCCCTGGACGTGAAGTTCTCACTAGCGATGAGTTCTAGGGATCGCCATTGACGAGACTTTTCCTGTTCAATGAGATCACAGAGTTCGGGATCATGGTCTGCAAGAGGAGTGAGGCCTGTGAATTTCTGTTGAACAAGAAGCACGGTGTCATAAGTTAGAAAGCATTCGTTGCATTCATTTTACGGAACAATTCACACACATCACTGAAGTTCATCCGGTCGGCGTTCAATTAGATGTTTCATAACTGAATTCATGGTTGTCACTCTAGTAACTCACAGTATCTTTAAATGAAGTCATGATGAAACTTGTGGTTCTAATTATTAGTATTTATGAGTATGACAGATGTTGATAATAATAACAGGAAGGTTTCTCCAGGTAGGCACGTTCCTTTACCACTTGTCGAAATCTAGTAAGATATGATGTATCTAAAAAAATAGTTTTCAGAATTGTCACGTGCAAATCGGTGGCTGTGGTAAAAAAGTGTGGTGAAAAACGTTTCTTTCGTTGAACCTACACTCGCAACAAGAAAGCAGCTCACAGCTCAGCACTCAGCAGCGAACGAGTACGTGAGAAACTTGATTGGCGTGCAGAAGCGGTGAAGCGGTACCTTCGTACGTAGAATTCCTGTAAAAGGAATGAATTATATGCCAACATGGCCAGAACAAAAGAAAATTTAGCCTTAAACAAAATTTTCAAAAAATTTGTCACAAAATCGATGATAAATGATAAAACGAAATTTATTATTTATTATTCATTATTCATTATTCATTATTATTTCTCTCTGTTTCATCGCTTTTTCCTTCATCTCTAAGAAGCGCCCCTCCCTACTAACATTGGTCTGTAGCTCGTTGAAAGAAATTTCTTCCAAGGATGTGAGATTGGAAATCGAAGATATTCCAACGAAGTTTATCTGTAAAAACAAAAACGAATCAATTTAATTACGGAATGACAATAATGGAGAAAATTAAGTCTTTTTTCAAGATTGGCTTCTAACTGATCTAGAAAATAGATACAGATAAGGCGATTTTTGAGAAGGGCGCTGCAACGTTAGAGATGATCACGAACACAGCCTGTCTAGACGCGTCGTATCCCTGTTCTGTTAAAGAAAAACTTTATGAACAAAAGCAATATGCTAAAACATTCTTGGACGACTCTTCATTTAAAATATGGTAACGAAGTAGTCTCGCAGGTTCTTCCAATACTTTAAATTCTCAGTCATTTAGTATGTAAAGAAGAGAAAGGAAAGCAGGATATTGATGACATTTTAACCACCAGAGTAAGGATTGGTCGCATAGAAACGATATTTGATACTCACTCTAAGTCTCCAATACAAAGAAGACTTCGTTTCAACACAAGTGCGCCAAAGATTTTAGTGCCTCAACATAGACTTAAAACCGCTATGCCTGCCTTTAAGCTCTGCTTCGTGATGCTGCTACCGTTACCGAAAGGAGAAAGTATTTTTGTGTTAAACATTTTTGATACATGTATTGGACATAAAAACTGCCTCAACAACGTAATTTGTGTAAACATTTCTTCTAGATTTAAGAACGGTCGTAAATTATAAAATATAGAATTCGTCCTGTTTTGCCTTGTATTCCTCGAGACTGAGTCAATAAATATTTTGAAAGGTCCAGCAAGTTGTCAAGGAAAATTCATTCAACCTCAATTCCATATCTACAACCCGCGTGAACACAAACTTATCGTGCACGAAGGTTTCGTGGATATATAGATTGGTAGTTCTATTGCTGATACCGCATGCCTACTAAGCACTTAACTTATCACGAACCGGACCCGTTGAAGCATCGTGAAAAAAAAAACGCTTCAAACAGCACTTCCCTTAGGATAGAAAAATGTCCTTATATTTATTGCGCACTAAAAATGATCTGATCTACTATAAATGATTCTAAACATGTCAATGTCCTGGACAAGACGGAAAGTAAGTTTCAACACTTTGTCAATTACATGTATTACATGACTCTTTAAATAGTAAGCAGCGGCGTACTTATGCACATTCATGTTTATATTTACGACCACTTTGATTTCACTTGAAACTTATTACAACTCTCTACATACAAACTCTGTAAGTAACGTATCGACCTGCTGTTTCTGATGGTCTTGTAATCTTTACAACCTGACCTCTCTTCATACCATAAAATCGCGCAACCGGATCATTTGTCTGAATTCTTGGTAGTTGTGTTTCCTTCAGCCTGTATCTTTTGAGAAGGTCGCGTTTTTCGCTTTCACTTAACACTTGATGTTCAGGCACGAGGCAATGTTCAGTAATATCGACAAGTAAATCCGATTCTTTGAAGCATTCAATGCGGAACGAGTCACTAAGCTCCTGCACAGCTTGCCGAGCCAGTGGCGTAATATCCGCACGCAATACCAAAACAGAACGATGGACACCTTCATCTTTCATCCGGTCAGTGAGTACCTTAATTGGCCTCACGCCCACTTTCTCATCGTCAGGGAAAAACACAAATAACTGGTTCGTTTCATCGTCATCTTTTTCCACCAGCATCGTAAGCGTGTCCCTAGACGGTTGATCGGAAAATTTATTAATAAAAGCAGCAGGAGTCATTTCCAACAGTTCACGCGGGACCATGTACCCACGTTTGTGAAGCATGACTGAGACCGTTTTATATACACGAAACAGGCGACCAGTTTGGGCACTCATCTTTACTTGGGGGACTGCAGCAGCACCGCCTGTCATTGACCCTTCATCGTTACTATCTACATCCATTATTATCTACCGTGTTTGCTCTATGCCTTGTTTACGAAAGGGTCTGATGATGTGCAATTACAATAGCTCTTTGCGATTTACGAGAGGACATGTATATATTCAATACAAGAATGGGATCCATAATCCCATAATCCCATGTTTTTCTCGTGATGGACTCTTTCATTTTGATTTCCTCGGGTGTCGGGCGTCGGGTGGTGCATGTTAACTTTGAAAATTCGTACTATGCGAACTCAGAGCCTAACCTGCTAGCGCTAGTGCGATCGAGTATCGAGTCGGCGATCGGCAGTCGGCAGTCGGCAGTCGGCAACCGACGATGTTGAGATGGGAAGAGATGATTATGATTCTGCTTTTCCTATCTCAACAGTATCTCCCTCTATCTATCTATCTATCTATCTATCTATCTATCTATCTATCTCTCTTCATAACGCTCTCAAGAAAAAAAAGTCTACATAAGGACGAGGAAGTTCCTTGCCTCATCGAAGAGAGAATGAACGCGTTGAGGATATGGTGCACACATAACTTGAAAGCTAACGTCACTGGTCGATGGCAAGGAAGTAACATCGTAAGGACGACTCGCAGTAGTAACAGAAATTTTACTGCAAGTCGCAATAATAATAATATCGACAATAATAGTAATATTAGTAATAATGGAAAGCAGGGAGTTAAATCATTGAACAGACCTGATGATGACCAGTTTACAGATTGGAAGGATGTGATGGAGTTTGTCAAAGATATTTCTCTTCACATGGGCTTAGGTGTGGGCATAGCGTACTGTTTCACAGAGTATGGGTTTAGTACAACGGCATGTGAGGGACCTTCTATGATGCCTACGTTGCAGGAAGAGGGCGATGTAGTGTTGGTGGAAAAATTTTCGCATCGATTGTTTGGAATTCATGGAAGCAGTGATGGCATGAAAAGAACTCATTTAAATATGATGCAAGACGGTGAAAGCTCTTCCTCGGGTTATTCTTTTCGTAAGGATGACACCTTGGATGACGATTCAGTAATTTTTGACAAGCTCACGTCAGGGATAAAAGTTGGGGACGTTGTTGTATCTCGGCATCCGCATAATGAGGGTACCATTTGTAAGAGGGTTGTGGCATTGCCTGGGGATAGAGTTGAGTTGCATCCAAAATATCGCACAATAAGAAAGAAAAGAAAATCTGATTTAATTGTCGTACCCGATGGACATATTTGGTTGGAAGGTGACAATACGAGGAACTCAAATGACTCAAGACATTACGGGTCAGTTCCTGCATCTTTAATAGTGGGAAAGGTGTTGCTTCGGATATGGCCTTTGCGTGGAAAATCAATGATTGGAAGACAACTTCCCGAAAGTAAAACGCAAAATTTTACGGGAAGCTATGTTTATTCCGCAGGAGAGTTGTGGTAACAAAAGCGACGTTGCCACAACAATTACTATCCAGTACAATTTAAGTCGCTACAAATGCTATAGACATAAATGAAACGTTTGATATTTTTTAAGGTAGACAAACCTTTTAAATAAATTCCTAAAGGCATATATTTATAATTTACCAGGGACCAATCATTCACTTCTTGCTGACAAATGACGTGTTCTGAAAACTGATGTCACGTAATTCTCAACCCAAGTGAGGTAATCACTCGTAGCCCATAATATAAGTAATTTACTCGTTTCATCTGTTATTGACAGCATAAAATTGTGCCAAATATTATTTCGGCGCTTTTGGAATACTTCCTCAATACTATTCAAATAAGGAATTATGGAATGGAGCCTAAATATCAGAAACGATGTAAATTTACACTCAGAACATCTGGATACGGCGTTTTTGAAACTAATCTATCGACAGAACATCCAATTGAAAATATCAGGAACAAGTATATTTGGCACTTTAGACAAAGACTCTATGGCTTCATTACCTTATGAGTTTCTTCTAAATGGTATTTTGAGAGAAAAATTAATTTGTCAAACCAAAGTCCGGTCACTCGTAAACAAAAGAACATGAGCGCCATAGCTGTAGAGATGGTAAACGAAGGCAGGCAAAAATATGAGGATCATTAAAGATCCACATGAAAATTTCTTCCAAAAAATATTTCAAAACGTTCTAACAGACATAAACCTGGAAAGATGGTCTATCTCCTTAATATAGATGACTATACCCTCTCATCACCAACAATGCGGAAGGATCATGAGCTATGGGAAACACAAAAGATGGCTTTCCTCGGCAATAAGTGACGACTAAAATGAGGCGCATCTCGACATAGGAAATGACCAAAGCATAGGTGAAGGAGTTGATGTCGATCGTGACATAAATCAGTAGGGTACGGAAAATAATCTTTTGAAATTATGGCATCGACATCCTATAAATTCCGGAGAAGATCACGATTTTATGAACATTTCTGCATGTTCATTAGCGCGTGGGCTTGACGGTGTTCATCAGAAGGCTAGGCAGGACGACAATTGAGTCGTATAGTCTGTTGTAAGCTTTTTGGATTTTAGTAAATATTTTCGTCTCAAATACAAGCAGCCTGCTCTGTTTGCCCATCGATTTGTTCGACTACTCAGCACAGGATTCCAATGAAATTGAATAGGTTTTAACGCTAAATTACAATTATATGTATTTGAAGAAAGATATCCAACGATCGTTTTCCATAATTGCCTTTGTATCAACGTTGCAATATGACCCTTTCATTTTGTACTCTTCAAATTTATGTTTTATTAGTTGTTCGTTCTCAGGCCATGTCTTTTCATTAGTGTCTATCCTCTTCTCGTATTTCAATGACAACTCCAAAACATTCTGCAGTTGTGAATCACTCAAACAAAGTAATGGATAATCTCTAAACGACTTAATTCCAAGCAATCGCTGACTAGCCCAAATTTTCCTCCTAACCTGCGGTCTTGTGACATTTTTTCGTAAATACCCCTTGTCGTAAGCAGCTACAGCTAAGCGGTCGGGATAGAGCGGCACTGAAGGGTTTTTTTGGGTTTCACGAAAAGCTTTACTTTTGTGACATGCGTCTGTAGCTCTCAAGAAGTTGCACAAAAAATGTGAAAGTATACCATCTACTTTGTGCATACTTCATGACGTCGAACATGAACCTTTGAGAAATATCTATTTCAGTTTAAGAAAATCATATGCTTCTTACCTGAGAACGCTTATATCTGGATAATGATTCTTGTAAAGATCGAAAACGTTCCATGTATCGGCAGAAAATAAATCAATCTTCCTTTCTCGTTCTGTAAACGTATTATTATATGCTCTTGTAAAAGTTGCTATAGTTTGACCCCCATCTTTGGGCCATTTTTCCAGCGTCCTTCGCTTGGGTCGATGAGAGTCTGGTTTACTCAAAGAATTATATCTACTAGGTAGCCATTGGTAATATCGGCGATATACAATCATAACTTTCACTTCAAAACTAGATACAAGACTTTTAAATGCATCGGAAAGTTCAAAACCGTCAAAAAATCCTTCTGAAGAGTATATTACATCGAAATCATTTTCAAGTGAAAAATCAAGAATTTCTTTCATTTTTCTATATTCTTTGCACTGCTGTTCCAACCATGTGTTATTCCGGCCAGAATATTTGTTCATGCAGGTGGCAAGGGATTTGGTGTTTACGTATTGTGCCCGTTTTTTTCTACTGAATGGACAGTCCGTAACTTTTCCTATGTAAAGAAACCCATCTTCCTCAAGCTTTAGTAAAGGTAATGAACATTGTAATGTGGTCGTTCCCGTCTTTGGAGGACCGGCATGAAGTATAAAGACTGGCTTAATTCCATTGCGAAGATGATGGGCACCTTCAAACTTCACAATATTTTCCTGCGGGCTCGGCCGATTTGGATCATACTGAGACCACACTGTATCTCTGTTTATTGACATTGCAATCTGATTTTGTATCACGGAAAATCCTAAGAAAAGAATTATTCCAAGCATCAACGTCATCGCGTATCCACACATTCGATCATTTCGTTCACCATTATTCCCACGACCCTTTCTTCTCTCATAGTTTCCGCCTCTTGAGTGTAAAGTCATTAGATTGTGCTTGTGTTTGTTACTAGAAGTCAATTAACGTTTGGGAAATGAAAGGAATTGTGACGAGAAAAAGTGTTCGTGTTGAACGGTGTGATATCAAAATACAAAAGATTTTACAAGAAAATTCGCACTGAATTTTGGAAAACCCTCTGCCCCTTGCAGGGGTTCGTAGTAAACGAACTACTACTACACTACACGTACTACTGTAGTAATATACTACCGTATTTACTACTGACTTTCAAAATCGTGTAGTAGTAGTAGTAGTAGTAGTAGTAGTA
>Ga0115008_10001856_pt1 | contig 17401 bp, 18 predicted proteins | sample FraStrMetagenome_FD_87164 | JGI IMG/M metagenome (GOLD analysis project Ga0115008, IMG submission 87164) | Marine eukaryotic phytoplankton communities from Arctic Ocean - Fram Strait ARC3M Metagenome | ecosystem: Environmental > Aquatic > Marine > Oceanic | place: Fram Strait | collected...
GAAGCCAACAATGGCTGGTCTTATTTCTGAAGGCTCGCCCTATCTTGGTTTTCTGTATGCTGGGTTGATGATTAAAAACGGTGAGCTAAAAGTTTTAGAGTTCAATTGTCGTTTTGGTGATCCTGAAACTCAACCTATATTATTAAGACTAGAATCTAGCTTAGTTGATTTGTGTCTTGCAGCTATTAATGACGAACTGGATTCGTATCAAATAAATTGGACTGAGCAACATTCTTGTGGGGTAGTTATTGCTTCTGAGGGATATCCTGAAGAATACTCATCCAATAAAGAAGTCTCACTACCAAATGAAACCAATGATGAGGTAAAATTATTCCATGCTGGAACTAAATTAGTTGATGAGAAAGTTCTTACCTCTGGGGGAAGAGTGTTTTGCGCAACTGCTCTTGGTGCTGACCTGAAAGAAGCTCAACTTAAGGCATATGAGCTAGTAAATGCTGTGTCTTTTGAGGGCGCTTTTTATAGAAGTGATATAGGTTTTAAAGGAATAAAATGAGTTTCTTGGATAACATTGTTAATGAGTGTGATATTGCACTAAAGACTCTTTCAAATAAAAAGACAGGTACAAATAGGTCTTACCCAGCCAGATCAGTAGAAGGCAATACAGAAAAACTTACCAAACAAGAAAAAAATCTTTCGATCCAGCTTATGAGAATTAACTTAGCTGGTGAAGTTGCGGCTCAAGCTCTATATAGAGGCCAGGCAATGGTATGTAAGGATCCAGAAATAAAAAAACATTTAATTGAAGCGGGAGAAGAAGAGACAGATCATCTTATTTGGTGCAAGAAAAGACTTAAAGAGCTTGATGGGAGAGGCTCAATCTTTAACCCAATCTGGTATGCCGGATCCTTTGCAATTGGAGCTATATTTGGGAATCTTGGTGAAAAAACAAGCCTTGGTTTTGTTGAGGAAACAGAAAAACAGGTTGTAGCTCACATAGATAAGCATTTGAAAAAAATTTCAGACAAGGATTTAGAAACAATAGAAATTCTAAAAACCATGAGAGAGGATGAAGATATTCATGCTCAACAAGCTTCAGAAAATGGTGGAGAGGATCTTAAAACTCCTACCAAAAAAATTATGTCCTTAACTGCCAAAGTTATGACATCGACCAGTACATATCTTTAAAACTAAAAAATTAAATGAAAAAAATACTACATGCTGTTTTAACAATTGCCATTTCACCCCTTCTATTGTCTCAACCAATAGTGAGTATAGAAAATTTAAGACATTCTGGGGAAATGGGTACTTTTAAATCAGCCGGAATATCATTTGATGGCTCAAGAGGAAATGAAGAAAGGGATGAGTATGAATTGAATTTATCTTATACAAAAAATAATGAAAATTTAGAGTCGCTATTTACTTTTAATAAATCTGAAAGAACCAAAGATGACAAGGTTGAGGGCGAGTCATCATTTTTTCATGCTAGATTTTTATTAAAATCAGAGAGAAAATATAATTTTGAAGCTTATATTCAAACAAGTGAAAACCCCTTTCAGTCTTATAAAAAAAGAGATCTTTTAGGTTTTGGTCTGAGGTTTGATGCCCCTAATCAATACAAATTTGGGCTTAACATCCTCCAAGAAAAAGAAGAGAGTTTATTAAAAATAAATAAAACTACCGAGAGGCTTAATTTATATCTATATAGAGAAATGCTTTTTCAAAATAATAGTTATTTATCTACTTCTCTATTTTACCAACCATCTTTGAGCGATTTTGATTCAGACTATAAGGCATCATTATTAGTCTCATTAAACATACCTCTGTCTGATAGATTTGTAGTTGAGTTGAGTGTTTCTAATGTCCTTGATAGCGACCCACCCGATGTTTCTGATGAATCTAATCAGTCTTTCTCAACTAACTTTAGATATAACTTTTAATCTGCTCTTCAATCTCTCATCTGCTGCCACCTAACAGGAACTCCTTCTAGTTTGTAACGATTAGATTCCTCTCTAAGTTTAGTAAATTCTGTTTTAGAGGAATAAACAGTAACAATTAAAGCATTCTCTTTGTTAGCAGTAATTCTTAAGACCCTACCCATCCTTTGGATTCTTTGTCTTTTTGATGAGGATGCACTGAGTATCATGGCTCCATCAGCTTCAGGCATATCAAATCCCTCATCAAGAGCAGTGCAACTTACCAAGACATTTAATTCTCTATTTTTAAAGGCAGTTAGATTGTGTAATCTTTCCTCATCGTTAAGATCTGTATTGTAGATCCCAGATTTAAATCCTTTTTTATTTATAATTTTATTAAATTCTTTAGCTTGTTTTTTATTTTCAGTAAAAACTATCCAGCTCTCTCTTTTATGTTTTAGTAATAACTCAACTCCATAGGGAATTCTATTTTTAGAGTTTTTAACAAGCCTTGCTCTATTAAAAATAAGCATTTTTAGCGGGTAATCATTCATATTGCTACCGCCTATAGTTGCCGCACGTCTCTGAATATTTTTAGTAAATTTTGTATACTTGTCTTCTTCTTCAGGTAGCATCGCTGCATAACCGTATAGAAGCTTGAAATTAACAATTACCTCATCTTCTCTTGCATCAATATAGTCATAGTCAAAAATAATATCTCCGAGAATCCTTTTTATAATAATGTAAAAATTATCATCGTAGTCTCTCTCAGGAGTGGCAGATAATCCCAAGGTGGCATGCCAGTTATTCGTTAGCATTTCACCTCTTTTCTCAGTTCCAATTTTGTGACACTCATCCACAACAAGAAGAGTATTTTCTGCATCAACTTTATGAATAATATTTTTTACTGAATCTACAGTGGTAATACAAATTTTAGTAACATCCTCAGGCTGCTCTCCTCCTCCATTGATAGTTATATCTTTGCTATCAAATGTCTGAGACATGACTTCGTACCATTGATCTAGTAAGGCAATAGATGGAACAACTATGAGTATAGATTTTGATCTTTCCTCTTCAAGATATTTTGTTAAGCAGTGAATAGCAAAGATTGTTTTGCCTCCTCCTGTAACAACTTTCACGATGCCTCTCTTTTCAGCCCACCATAACGGGAATGCTTTTTCCTGCCAATCCCTTAATTTCAAGCAAAGTCTCCTTTCATAAGGCTTTCACCGATAAGAAATACATGGATATCATGCTCTTTCAATCTATCGATATCATCCTGATTCTTAATACCTGATTCAGCAATAAAAAGATTATCGCCTTTAAATAATTCTTTAAGATTAATTGAATTATTAAGATCCACCTCAAATGTTTTGAGATTTCTATTATTCACGCCAATCATTGCATGTTCAAAATGTTCTACACGTCTTAACTCCTCTTCGTCGTGAACTTCGATTATATAATCTAGCTCTAAAGTTTCTGCAAGATTTACAAATTGGGTTATTTCTTCATCAGAAAGAACGCTAGCAATTAATAAAATACAATCAGCTCCAATAAGTTTTGCTTCGTAGAATTGATACTCATCAATCATAAAATCTTTTCTAATAATTGGGAGTTTAGTTATAGCCTTAACCTCGATCAAGAATTGATTACTACCTTGAAAGAAATCCTCTTCTGTAAGAATAGATAATGCAGATGCACCAAAATCTTCATATTCTTTAGCTTTTTTAACAGGGTTAAAATCTTCAGAAATAATTCCAGCACTTGGTGAGGCTTTTTTAATCTCTGCAATTATTGCTTGGTCTTTATTGAGTAGATTTTCTTTAAAATTACCCTTTGGTAGCTTGAGATTTTTAAGCTGAGATTTAATGTGTTCAAGAGGAGCATCAGCTTTCTTTTGGATAAGCTTTTGTCGTGTATTTTTTACTATGTCATTAAGAATAGTCATTAGAGATTTGATACCCTCACATATGCAGCCAATTTATCTGCTGCTTTACCGTTATTCATTAAACTAAATGCTAACTCAACGCCGTCAGCTATAGAATCAACTTTTCTAGCTATATATAGGCCTGCTCCTGCATTAAGTGCAATCATATCTTGAACAGCTGATTGCTCTCCTGCAAAAGCCTCTCTAACCAGCCTTAAACTATCATCAGGTGATTGAGCAAGAATCTCATTAAATGGAGAGCTTGATAGGCCGAAGTCTTCTGGTGATATTGTATATTGCTGAATCTTATAATTCTTTAATTCTGAGATTTGAGTTGGTCCAGTAATAGAAATCTCATCCAAGCCATCATCGCCGTGAACAACCAAGACATGCTCCATATCAAGATTTTTTGCTACTGTTGAAAAGGTATTAAGTAATTTTTTATCATAAACTCCAATAATCTGTCTTCTTGCTCCACAAGGATTTGTATGAGGTCCTAAAAGATTAAATATTGTTTTTTTGCCAATGCGTTGTCTTGCAGGCATTACATATTTCATAGATTCATGATGCAAGGGTGCGAATAAAAATATAAATCCTACTTGCTCAAAAACTTTTATTAGTTTCTCTCTGTCGTGGGTAATATCAGCACCAGCTGCTGTTAAAAAATCTGCGCTTCCTGATTTACTAGAGATTGCCTTATTGCCATGTTTCGTAATTGAAGCTCCTCCAGCTGCTGCTACAAAAGAAGATGCTGTTGAGCAATTGAATGTATGTAGCCCTGTTCCACCTGTTCCGCATGTATCAATGTGAGTGCCATCACCTATATCGAATTTAAGAGATTTATCTCTCATTACTGAGGCTGCTGCAGTTATTTCAGGCTCTTTAACGCCCTTCTCATTTAAACTGATAAGAAACGTCTCTATGTCAGCATCCTTAACCTCACCGGTCATAATGCTTTGAACAGCGGTTTCCATTTCCTCTGCAAGAAGATCTTTTTTATCTTTTAATTTCTCTAAAATATTATGAATCATAGTGCTAAAAAGTTTCTTATAAGCTCCATACCAAATTTTGTTTCTATAGATTCTGGATGGAATTGGACGCCATATATTGGTCTTTGCTTGTGTTTAATTGACATAATTATCTCAGGGTTTTCCTCTAGTACCCCCGTAATTTCTAACTCTTCAGGAAGAGTATCTTTTTCTATAATAAGGCTATGGTATCTCACCACAGAATAAGGACTATCAATACCTTTAAAAATATTTTCTTGGTTATGCTTAACTTTTGAAAGCTTCCCATGAAATATTTCTGGAGCTTTTATGATGTTACCTCCAAAAGCTGCACCAATTGCTTGATGGCCCAAACAAACTCCCAGTAATGGAACGGTTGACGATTTAATTAAATCAATTGAGATTCCAGCCTCATTGGGAGTACAAGGTCCTGGTGAAATAACTATTTTTTTAGGATTGAGATCTTGGATTTGCTCTATGGTTATCTCATCATTTCTAACTACTAGAACTTCCTCACCAGAATCACCAATGTAATGAACTAAGTTGTATGTAAAACTATCATAATTATCTAGAACTAGAATCACGAAATCATCTCCATAGCATCTAAGAAAACTTTAGCTTTTTGCTTACATTCAAGCCATTCATTTTCTGGAATTGAGTCAGCAACGATACCAGCCCCAGCACCAACATGAATGATATTATCTTTTATAACAGCTGTTCGAATTGCTATGGCTGTATCAATATCTCCATTCCATGAAATATATCCGATAGCGCCACCATAAATCCCTCTGGAACTAGGCTCAAGCTCGTTAATAATTTGCATAGCTCTTATTTTAGGAGCTCCCGATAATGTTCCTGCAGGTAATGTGGCCTTAAGTGCATCTACGTAATCTAAATCTTCTAATAAATCTCCAACTACATTTGAAACGATATGCATTACATGCGAATATTTTTCAATTATCATCTTGTCGGTAACTTTAACTGAGCCCATTTGAGAGACTCTACCGACATCATTTCTACCAAGGTCTATGAGCATCAAGTGTTCTGCAATTTCTTTGGGATCATTTAATAAATCTTCCTGATTAATTAAATCCTCTTTATCATCCTTACCTCTTTTTCTGGTTCCCGCTATAGGTCTAAGAGTTACTTTACCTTCCTCTAATCTAATCAATATCTCTGGTGATGCTCCTACAACCTGACACTCTTCTAGATCAAGATAGTACATATAAGGAGATGGGTTTAGATCTCTTAGTGCTTTATATAAATCAAAGGGATTTGATTGGAAAGGCAGAAAAAAATCTTGAGCGAGTACAACCTGCATTACATCACCCTCCTCAATATAATCTTTTACTCGATCAACGGCTTTAAGATAATCCTCTTTAGAAAAATTAGAATTAAATATCTTATTGCCTGAAGGTTCTTTAAAATCAATTTCTGGGATGGTTATGTCATTAGATAAGATAGTTCCAATATCTTCTATGTCTCTAAGGGCCTTCTCGTAACTAGTCTTTGAAGGATCTATATTTAGAATGATTTGAGTTGTCTTATTAATGTTGTCATAAACGATAAGTTTCTCTGCTTTGACAAGGTATATTTCAGGCATATGTTCTTCAAATTTTGAATCCTTATGAATAAGATCTGCGATTCTTTTTTCAGCATATTGAGCGCTCTCATAAGCAAAAAATCCAACATAGCCTCCGTAAAACCTCGGCAAATTTTCTATCTCCGGAGCTTTATGTAAGCTAGTTAACTTTCTGATTTCATTTAGAGGATCCGATGATTGAAAAGATGAAACATTAGAGTTAATTTTAGTTTCAACAACATCACCGGTAACTTTTATTGAATCAAGACAATCAATTCCAATAATTGAGTACTGTGCCCACTTCTCTCCACCCTCAACTGACTCTAATAAAAAGGTATTAGTTTTATTGGCTACTTTTGAATATATAGTCAAAGGCGAGGCATTATCCAAAGAGATTGCTTTAGAAAGCGGAATGATATTAAATCCTTGATTTACATATTCTTGAAACTGTAATTTATTAATCATTTTGTAAAATTTTGTCTATGGTTAAAATATCACCAACATTAATACCTTTTTTCTTAAACCAGCCTTGATTAACCTCTAAGGCATATAAAACAGGCTTCTTAGAGCAAACTGACGTCTTGGATAAAGGCACCATATCATAAATATCTATAATCTCACCGAGATTATCTATATAGGCAACGCTTAGCGGAACGAATGTATTTCTCATCCACATGCATTGAATTTTCTTAGAGTCCCAAACAAAAATCATTCCAAAATCCTCGGGCAATTCCTTTCTAAACATCAGACCCTTTCTTCTATCTTGATAGGTGCTAGCAATTTCTAGTTCAGAGAAATATTTTTCAATAGGGATAATTTCAGATGCATTGGCCCCTGAGACAAATAGAATATATAGAAAAAATTTAAACGATCTTTGAACGAAGTGTTGTAATAGTCTGCTCATAATTATCCGTATTAAAGATTGCGGAGCCAGCTACAAAAGTATCAGCACCTGCGGCAGAAGCTAGGCTAATAGTTTCATTATTAATTCCGCCATCAACCTCTAGGCGAATATCTTTACCAGAATCATCAATCATTTTTCTTACTTGAGAAATCTTATCTAGTGAGCTGTGAATAAAGGATTGTCCACCAAATCCGGGATTAACACTCATTATTAGAATTAGATCTAATTCCTCAATAACATTCTCAAGAATATGAAGCGGAGTTGCTGGATTGAATACAAGACCAGCTTTACAGCCTTGATCCTTAATTGCATGAATAGACCTATGAACATGCTTGGATGCTTCAGGATGAAAGCTAATAAGATCTGCTCCCGCTTTTATGAAGCTTTGAGCTAAATCATCAACGGGATCAACCATTAAATGAACATCAATAAATTCCTTAACTCCGTAATCTCTTAAAGACTTACAAACCATAGGCCCAATTGTTAAATTAGGGACGTAATGATTATCCATAACATCAAAATGGATCCAGTCGGCTCCAGCCTCTAAAACAGAGACAACCTCTTCTCCAAGAGTTGCAAAATTAGAAGCTAATATTGATGGTGCAATTATGTACTTTGATCCGCTCATAATCTAATTTTCGTCTGTAACTATATTATTAGCAAGCTCTAGGCGATCAATAGTGCCAGTATCTATCCAGCTTTCTTGAGAAAATTCTCCAGTAACAGTTTTATTTTTTATTTGTTCTTTTAAAACTGAATCCCATATCTCAAAAGAGCCCTTCCTACCATTTAAGCTATTGAAGATAGCTGGATTAATAACTGATATCCCACTCCAAGTTAAATCATTTGGACCTTTTTTGATCACTACAGTATTGCCATCTAATGAAAAATCTCCATCGGGATTATGATCAGGATTCTTTACTCCAACTAGATGTGCTGATGGAACCTCTTGAGCAAGATTCTTGATATTTATCTCATGACATAAATCTGCATTTACCAGTAAAAAATCCTCCCTTCCAAGTAAACCTATGGCTTTTAAAACACCGCCACCTGTGCCTAGGGGCTCAGCCTCCTCAGAATATTCAATATTAACTAATGGAAATGTTTTACTTACATGGTCTTTAATCATGTGGCTTAAATAAGATACGTTTATTACAAGATTATCAAAGTCATTATCTAGTAATATTTCTATATTCCTCTGTATCAGAGTTTTCTTTCCGACCATCAGTAAAGGCTTTGGTATTTCTTTAGTCAGGGGAAGAAGCCTTTTGCCATAACCTGCTGCTAGAATCATAGCTTTCATATTTGGGTCATCTTCTTCGACAATTGAGATCTGACTTTTATGGATAAGAATTGTTTTAAAGATTCATAATTATTATCTGGTATTAAATCTATTAGATTATCTAAAATCATAGATAAATCTTTTAATCTAAATGATCTATTATGCTCAATGTAAATACTACTTAAGGTTCCAAGTATTCGCATATTTCTCTGGATAGCACCCCATCTAACCCATTCAAAAATACCTTCTGAGCTAAGGCCTAGATTCATATAATGGCTATAGTTATCTAAAGAATTAGAAATCATCTCATCTGAATATTTTACATAATGGTCAATTAATAACCCTGCTAAATCAATGCCCACTGGAGCTATACAGATATCTTGGTAATCAATAATGGCAACTTCTTTATTTGTGTCTAAAATAATATTTCTTCTTTCAAAATCAAAGTGACAATTCATCCAAGGCTGATCTAAAAGATTTTCTACTGTTTCTTTTTGTAGCTTAGGTATATCAGCATGAGGTGTAAGTGACAGAAAGTCTTTTAAAAAAATAGTGCTTAATCCATTCATTTGATTATCTAAAGTTTGGTCATCTAGTTTGGGAATCTGAGGAATATTGGCAGTTTGTAATTGAGATAAAAGATGTAAAGATTTATCAATCAGTGAATGATGTTCCTTTAAGGATGTGTCTAAATCTATTAAGGAGGTATCACCTAAATCTTCCTGAATAGTTATGCCCAGATTTTCACTACAAAAGATAACCTCCGGAGACCTTATACCAAGATTTAAAAGAAAATCAGAAATATGAAGAAATTTTGTATGCGTGCCTTTATCTGGATGTAAGTAACACAATACTTTAGTCTCTCCAGAATCTAAATATATCCTGTGATACTGCCTCCCACTAGCTTCTAGCTTAAGCGGCTTAGCCTTGTTTACTAAAAAACCACATTCTCTGGCTACTTGTATTACTTCGGATTCTTTCAAATTAACTGTTTTTTACCTCTTCTGGCAAAGGGGTATCATCCGGGACAAAGAAATCTGGCATCAACTCAGCAAAAGGAACATTTGCATATTTAGTAAAGTCTTTAACTCCAGCAGCATGGAGAACTAAATCATCTATGCAGAAATTACCAGTAAACGACTTAGAGTCTTTTATTAAAATTTCATGAGCTGCATCGGCCATAATATCAACGTTTCTTGAAAGTCTCATAATTTCATCTCCGCCAAGATGGTTTTGAACTGCAGCAGTCGCTATAGCTGTTCTAGGCCATAGTGCATTTACAGCAACTCCTCTATCTGCAAATTCAGCAGCCATTCCTAAAACGCACATACTCATAGTATATTTAGCCATCGTATAAGCCACTGTTCCTGAGAACCACTTTGGACTCATATCAAGAGGCGGTGCTAGGTTTAAAATATGAGGATTAGATGCCTTTAGTAAGTGCGGTAAACAGTATTTACTTACCATATAAGTACCTCTTCCATTAATTTGATGCATGAGGTCATAACGCTTCATCTCAGTATCTACAACGTTTGTTAACTGAATAGCTGATGCATTATTGATACATATATCAATGCCGCCAAAATGCTCTACAGTTTTATTAATTGCATCTCTAACATTATCTTCATTTCTTATATCGCATAAAACCGGGAGTGCATCTCCTCCAGCTTCAATAATTTCGTCTGCAGCTGTATATATAGTTCCGGCAAGTTTTGGATGAGGGTCAGCTGTCTTTGCAGCAACTACTACTTTTGCTCCATCTTGGGCAGCTCTTTTTGCCATAGCCAGACCAATTCCTCTGCTTCCACCAGACATAAAAATTACTTTATCTTTTAAACTCATAGTATTTCCTTTTATTAAAATTTTTAAAACTTTTCCATATAAGGCCTAAGATCTAACTCATGCGTCCAAGCGCTTCTGTGTTGAGAATGAACAAACCAATATGAATCTGCAATTTTTTCAGGTGATAGGATACCGTCTTTTTCTTTAAGGGCATATGCCTCTGGAAAATTCTCTTTAATAAATGCTGTGTCTATAGCCCCATCGATAATAAAATGAGCAACATGTATGCCCTGAGGGCCAAGCTCTCTGGCAATACTTTGACTAAGCGCCCTTAATGCAAACTTGGCACTAGCAAATGCTGAGAAACCTGATCCTCCTCTTAGCGATGCAGTAGCACCAGTAAAAAATATACTTCCTGAATTCCTTTTTTTCATATATTTTGCCGCCTCTCTTCCAGAAAGAAATCCACCAAAGGTAGCCATTTCCCATACTTTTCTAAAAACTCTCGAGGTAGTTTCTTCAATTGGAAAAAATACATTTGCTCCTGGATTGAAAATAACAACATCTATTGGAGCAATATTTTCTTCAACTTCTTTAAATAAGCTAACGATTGAATCCTCATCACGAGCATCGACAGCAAATCCTTTTGCCCATCCTCCAGACTTATTAATCTCATCTGCTAATGCGTTTATTTTTTCTTCACTTCCAGGCCTTCTTACTGGGCATACTTTATAACCATGACTTGCAAATTTTTTAGTGAGGGCCGATCCAGTTGCATCTCCTGCTCCTATAATTATTGCTGAATATTTTGAAAAATCTTTCATAAAAGTGTTTAATTGTTTTACTAACTTTACAAAATTGCAGGCATAAATGAAAGTAGACTTTATTATTGATATTGCGAGCCCTAATGCTTACTTTGCTCACAAGATAATTCCAGCATTTAAAGAAAGGACTGGGGTAGAGTTTAACTATATACCCTGTTTGCTCGGAGGAATCATGAAGTTATCGGGTAATCAGCCTCCTTTTATAGCCTTTGCAGAAATAAAAAATAAATCTGACTATGTTTTTTTAGAGATTGAACGATTTGTTAAGCAGCATGAGCTAACAAAATATAAATTTAATTCAAACTTTCCTCAAAATACAGTGCAAATTCAAAGAGGTGCTATAGCGGCTGAAGGGCTTGGTGTATCTGATTTATATTTTAACTGCATGCTTTCTGCTATGTGGGAAGACGGAAAAAATCTTTCTGATATTGAGGTATTTAAGGATGTTTTGGTTCGGAATGGGTTTGCAGTTGAATCAATCTTAAATACAATTAGTACTCAGGAATGCAAGGATAAACTTATTGCAAATACAAGCGATGCAGTGTCCAAAGGTGCTTTTGGTGTGCCAACTTTTTTTATAGATGATCAGATCTTTTTTGGAAAAGATCACCTTCACCAATTGGAAGAATATATAAATTCTCAGAAATAATAGAACTTTTCATAAAATACGCTTTCAAAGCTAAGAGGTATAAAATATATCTATGAAAAGATTCTCTCTAATGATCTGCTCGTTAGTAGCTATCGCAACTCCAAATATTGCTAATGGAGAATCTTTTATTGGCTCCGTATTAGAAAAATCTACCAGCTCTAATGTTAATGCCTGTTTTGTTTATAACCCTTATATTGGCTCTACCTTAGAAGGAGAAAGTCTAAAAGTTAACTCTGATAAGTTTGAAATTACAGAAGATAACAAATTAATATTAAAAGGAGATGTGGAATTAGATTTTCCTGAAGGATTGTTAAAAGCCGGCAAGGCTAGATTAGATAAAGACAATGGTTTAATAACATTCTCCGGTCAGGGTAATATTTTTTTAGATGAATTCTACTTCGGTGCAGAGAGTGGCACTTTCAACAAAGAAGATAAGTATATTGAATTAACGAACGGTCAAGCCTATTTAAACCAAAGAGGGCTAATTCTTAACTTTGATAAATTAATCGGGTCGCCTGAAGATAAAATGATTATCAATGATGTCTTTATGACCTCATGTGCTAACTCAGAGAAAGGATGGGGATTAAAGGCACAAGAAATTATCTTAGATTCTAATACAGAGAGAGGTCTTGCGAAAAATGTATCTATTCAAGCTATGGGAAAAACGTTTGTAAAACTTCCATACGTTCCATTCGCCATATCTGAGGAAAGAATGTCTGGATTTTTAGAGCCATCTATTTCTTATTCTTCTGATGGTCTTGATTTTATGATTCCTTATTACAAAGTCTTATCTGATAAATCTGACATGACCATAGCCCCTAGAAATATTGTGAACCGTGGCTCGGGGGTAGAAGCTAATTTTCGCTTGGCCCATGGATTAAAGAATAATTTAAGAAATTTTGATCTATTATTTTTTAATAGGGATGATGAGTTTTCAAAACAGAGTGGTGAAGATGAAACTTCTAGGTGGGCGTTTAAAATTACTGATACCTTTAATTTAGAATCTTCTAAAGTTTATATAGATTGGTCAAAAGCCTCAGATAGTCTTGTTCTCAGGGATATTCCTGGAGACATTACCAATATTGGAGAACAAAGAAAGCAAAATCTTAATCAATCGTTGTTGGTAAGCTCTAAATTTAATAATCTTACAATTGATATAGGGCGACAAGGATATCAAGCTCTAAACCCCATTCTTACAAATGGATATTCAAGATCCCCATTTATTAACCTTAATTATTCAAAAAATATTAACGGTCTTTTTTTTAATCAGCTAATTAATATATCTAAATTTAACTCAGATTTATCGCATGGATATTTTGGGTATCAGGGATCAGATAGTTATTATTCCAGGGTAATAGAAGATCCTATTGAAGGCTCTAGAATTTATTCTGACCTATCACTGTTAAAAGATATTTATATGGATGGGATGAAAATAAAAGCAGAGATTGGTGTAAAAAGTATTAACTATAATCTGACCAATCAGTCCGAAAAAGCTAGCAACATAAACATTCCAAATTTCCTTATTGATATTAGCTCTATATTTATTAAAAAAGTTGATTCAAGTACCTCAGTAATCGAGCCCCGTCTAGTAATTGGCTATTCTGCTTATAAAGAGCAATCAAATAACCCAGTGTTTGATACAGATGAGCTGAATATCGACAATAATTTATTTAGCAATGATAGATTTGCAGGAATGGATAGGGTCGGTGATCAGAAATTTTATACGCTAAGCATTAATTACAAAAAATTTAACAGCTCATTGGAAAAGCTTGGGTTTACAATTTCAAAAAAAATCTATTTTGAAGATAGAAAAATATGGCTAAGCTCTATAAATACTGCCTCTAATTTCATGAAAGAAGATGCAAGGCAAGAAGCTCCTATCATAGCAAGGTCGAAATGGGTGCCTAACAAAAATACAGATCTAAGTGCATATTTAGGGTATTTGACTGACGGTAATAAGACTTCGATGGCAGGTATAAATCTCACTCATAAGGTAAAAGAGCTCGGATCATTTGGGTTTGCAAAAAGGTATAGAAGAATATCTGGAGATTTTAATGTTCCCTTGGACTACTCAGAGATATATGCAAATATTAATATAAGTGAGAAGTTTAAATTTATTGCGAGACTTAAAAAAGATAACGAAACAAACATAAATATTGAAAGCTTAGTAGGTTTTGAATATGAAAATTGTTGTTTTGCATTTAGGCTCACTGGCTCAGATAAAAATCTATCTAAATATGAAATAAATAAAGCAAGGATTTATTATCCTAATCTAGCTGATGCGTGGGATAATATTATAAAAATAGAGAACAAAAGCAGGATAAATTTTGAGTTTGAGCTAAAGGGCTTTAACGCTTCCTATAAAAAAATGAATAGACTATTAAACAACTCTCTCTTTAATTACTGATACTAAATATGAAAAAAATACTCCTACCGTTAATAATTCTTACATCAATACCCTTGTTTTCAAAAATAGAGGTTTTAGATAGGGTTGCAATAATAGTTGATGATGGAATTGTAATGGAGTCGCAGATTAAAAATAATCTTGAGGAAATGATTGCTAGATATGATGATCAAAATATACCAAAACCAGAAGCAAAGGCACTTCGCGAACAGGTAATTGAGCAACTTATTATCGAAGAACTTCAACTTCAAATGGCAAATAGAGCAGGTATTCGTATAAGTGATACAGAGCTAAACGAGACCATTGGAAGAATTGCCAATAATAATAAAATGGAACTTCAACAATTTATTACTTTCATAGGGGAGTCTGGTGATTCGTATGAGGAGTTAAGGGAAAATGTTAAAAAAGAGATGATTATTCAAAGAATCCAAAGAGGAAGAGTCGGCTCAGAAATAGACATTACAGAAAATGAATTTCAAGCATTTCTTGAGACAGATGAGTCTCTTGCTGAACTTCAGCCAGAACTTCTTACTAGACAGATTTTAGTTAAGACTTTAAAGCAAGCGAATAAAGCTATTAAGAGAATTAATAACGGTGAAGATTTCGCAGCTATTGCTCAAGAAATATCCATAAGTGGAAATGCAAAAGATGGCGGCCTTATGGGCTGGAGAAAAACTGCAGATATGCCAAAACTATTTGCAGATGGCTTAAGTAAAAAAAATATTAATAACATAACTGAGCCTTTAGAAAGTGGATCTGGGTATCACATTCTGAAATTAGAGGAGAAGAGAGGCAGTTTTGTAGGTTATGAGGATCAGTGGTTTGCTCGTCACATCCTCTTAATGCCATCTGCCATAAGAGATGAGCAGTCTACAGAAAATGAGATTAATGAAATAAGAACAAGAATTATTAATGGTGAAGATTTTAGAGAACTCGCAGGTGAGTATTCTGAAGATCCAGGTTCTGCAAAAAAAGGTGGGGAACTTGATTGGCTTGGAAAAGGCGTTCTAGCTGACGAGTTTGAGAAAACAATGATTGAATCTGAAATAGGAGCTACTTCTGAGGTATTTCAAACGCAATTTGGCTTTCATTTCTTAGAAGTTCTTGATAAAAGAAACCATGACCAGACAAATGAACTTATAGAAGATCGAGCATATCAAGTGCTCTACTCTCGCAAATATGAGGAAGAGCTAGAAAGCACATTGAGAGCCATGAGATCTGAGGCATTTGTTGAGATTAAAGATCTAGATTGAAGACGATAGTTTACTCTCCAGGAGAGCCTTCAGGCATTGGTGTTGATTTAATTATTCAATTATGCAGCTCGGCTTTTTGGAAAGAGGCAGGTATTCCAATTATATGCATTGCTGACCCTAGGCTTATAGAAGATAGAGCAAGACTTATGAATAAGAAAATTCGTATCGACCTGCTTAAAGAGATAGACGATTGTAAGAAAAATATTTTTGGTGTTTTACAGGTTATAAATATATCAAAATGCTCAAACACCAAGCCAGGCAAACTATATAAATCTAATGCATCTTATGTTCTTGAAAATCTTAAATATGGAATAGAGCAATCATTATCAAGAAAAAAAACTGCTCTGGTAACCGGGCCTATAAGCAAAGAAAATGTTATCTCAATAAATAAGAAATTCTCAGGTCACACAGAGTATATTCAAGAGCTTACAAAAAGTGATGATGTTCTAATGCTCCTTGGCTCAGATAAGCTAAGAGTTGCTATTGCAACAACTCATATACCGTTAAAAAAAGTTTCAAAAGCTATAACGAAAAACCTCATCCTAAGTAAGGTAATGATATTAAATAATGAACTTAAATCTAAATTTAATATAAAGAACCCAAGAATTAAATTACTTGGCTTAAACCCTCATGCAGGCGAAGGTGGAAAAATTGGCAGTGAGGAATCTGATATTCTTATACCTGCTGTAAAAGAGCTTAGAAAAAGAAAAATTAATGTATCTATGCCAATCTCTGCTGATACTGCTTTTACAACAAAAATATTGAAAGAAACAGATGCTTATATGGGAATGTTTCATGACCAGGTGCTGCCAGTTATAAAAGCTCTGAGTTTTGGTAAGTCAATTAATATTACTCTAGGAGTTCCTATTGTAAGAACATCCGTTGATCATGGCGTGGCGCTGGATATAGCTGGTTCTGGAAAAGCTGACGTATCATCACTGAAAGAAGCAATAAAGGCTGCTAAAAAGATAATCAAATGAGCTCAAGAGATACAAGAAGAAAATTTGGCCAAAACTACTTATCTGACCCAGCTATTATTTTCGAGATGGGCCAATCTATCGGTCCAAAAAAAAATAATAACTTTCTAGAAATAGGTCCTGGAATGGGAGCTCTAACTGACACGATTAACCTTGAAGATATAAATATTAAAGCTATAGATATTGATTCAAAAAATATTGAATATCTTTCAAAAAAATATATGGGGCCTGCAAATTTTGAGTTTATAAATGATGATATTTTAAAAGCGCCTTTAGGTTTTTTAGAAAATGAAAGCTATAGAATAGTTGGCAATTTGCCTTACAACATCTCTACACAAATAATTTTAATGTTTACTGATTGGTGTGAGCATATTCAAGATATGCATTTTTTAGTTCAAAGGGAAGTTGCAGAAAAGATAACAGGAAAAGTTGGGACAAAGAATTGGGGCAAGCTATCTATTAAATTATCTGCTTTCTTTGATACTCAAATATTATTTGATGTTCCTCCTGAGGCTTTTGATATAAAGCCCAAAGTGACTTCAAGTTTCATAAGAATATCCCCGAAAAGATCTAACCGACTAGATTTATCTTTTAAAAAAGATCTATATAAAGTCGTAGATTGGTCATTTATTTCTAGAAGGAAAAATATTAGAAATAATTTAAAGAAGAGAGATGTTAATTGGGATTTATTAGATATTAATAATAATCTAAGGCCAGAAGAAGTTTGTTTTGAGGATTATATGAAGCTAGCTGAGGCACTAAAAGAATAGTATGGCCCATTATGTGATTGGTGATGTTCAAGGGTGTTATCAAGAACTTATGAAACTGTTAATTAAAATAAAATTTAAGCCGGAAGAAGATATGATTATCTTTGCTGGTGATTTGGTAAATAGAGGAAAGGAGTCACTCGAAGTCTTGGAGTTCTGCTTGCAGAAC